>Ga0172368_10000057_pt1 | contig 133575 bp, 131 predicted proteins | sample Lak11m_FD_114540 | JGI IMG/M metagenome (GOLD analysis project Ga0172368, IMG submission 114540) | Freshwater microbial communities from Kabuno Bay, South-Kivu, Congo - kab_022012_11m | ecosystem: Environmental > Aquatic > Freshwater > Lake | place: Democratic Republic of the Congo...
ATATCTAGAGACTGGCATCCAGGATTTGAGCTTAGAGCTTGAAGCTGGGAGCTTAGAGTTGTGCGGATCGCAATATCGCAGGAAGTACCAAGATGAATCGACGAAAGTATCCATAGTGTCGTACTCAGGCTTCCAGCCTTTGCCAAATATTTTTTCTACTCTTTCTTTTAATTCTTTTGAAGTGGTAAGTGGCGATTCCCCTTTTGGATTGAAGTCAACATCAGTCGGAAGTAGCCAAGGCAAGTGTTCATCTGGGATTGGGTGAGCTCTCCCTTCCGTATCGTAAACCACGGGTATTGGGCACCCCCAATACCTCTGCCTCGACAGTAGCCAATCTCGGAGTTTGTATTTAACTACCTTCTCTCCAAATTTTTCTGTTATTTTCTTTCTCGCTTTCTCACTTTTCATTCCATCAAACTCATTGGAGTTTGTAAGAACTCCTTCATCGCAAAAAGCTTCTTTTAAAATATTATCTTCCCCTATTACTTGTGGTGAGCTTGGTCGAATCACTTCTTTAATCGGCAAATTATATTTTTTAGCAAACTCAAAATCGCGCTCATCGTGAGCGGGTACCGCCATCACAGCTCCGGTGCCATAATTACCCAAAACATAATCGGCTACAAAAACAGGAACTTCTTCGCCATTCGCTGGATTAATTGCTTTGACTCCTTTTATTTCCACCCCCGTTTTCTCTTTTTTTGCATCCGTTCTTTCTATTTCTGTTCTACTTTTTGCCTTTTCTGCATATTCTTTAATCTCTTCATAATTCATAATTCCTAATTCATGATTCAAAATTTTTTTTATCATCTCGTGCTCTGGAGCGACAACCAAATATGTTACTCCAAAAATAGTATCGGGACGGGTGGTGAAAACTCGGATTACCCCTCCCAAACCCTCCCCGAAGGGGAGGGCTTCCAAATCCTCATGTATTTTTTTGAGAACATTTTTTATATCTGATTTTATTTCTTCATTTTTAAATCTTATAACCTTAAAACCATTTTGTTCCAAAAAATTTGTTCTATCTTTGTCGTAATCTATTTGATGCTCGTGAATTTTTCCATCAACTTCGATTATTAGTTTTTTTTCTAAACAAACAAAGTCGGCAATAAATCTCCCAATAATCCATTGTCTTCTAAAATGATACCCTGTTGCATTGCGTCTGAGTGCTTGCCACAATACATCTTCAGAATCGGTAGGATTCTTTCTCATTCTATCTGCTTCATCTATTAGATCGCTATAATTATATTTATCTGTAGTATAGAATTTTGGATCCCCCTCTCCTTTGGGGAGGGGGTTGGGGGAGGGGTTAATTTGAAATTCCAATTCCGTTCCTTCTGACCTCCCTATCCAATTCCTCTGTGCTGTTTTTATTTCTTCCGGCCACTTTAGCTCTTCCATATCCGAAAGCAGTCTCTCAGCGTAATCAGTGATTTTAAAAAACCATTGTTCCAAATCTTTTTGCACCACTTCACTTTCGCATCTTTCGCAATGTCCATCTTTGACTTGTTCATTGGCAAGCACGGTGTTGCACGAAGGGCACCAATTTACATTGGCTTTCTTTTTATAAGCCAAACCTTTTTCAAGAAATTTTAAAAAGAGCCACTGTGTCCATTTATAATATTCTGGATCGGCGGTTACTACCTTTCGGGACCAATCAAAAGAGTTGCCCATGCTTTGAAGTTGCTTCTCCATATAAGCAATGTTTTGATAAGTCCAATCGCGAGGATTTATTTTATTTTTTATGGCTGCATTTTCAGCTGGTAATCCAAAAGCATCAAAGCCGATCGGAAACATTACATTAAATCCCCGCATTCTTTTGGTACGGACGAAAATATCTGGCACGGCAAAGGCGTACCAATGTCCGATGTGCAGATTGCCAGATGGATATGGAAACTCTACTAATGCATAAAAATTGGGCTTCCCGGACACTTCATCGGGGGTTTTATACAAATTATCTTCCCGCCACTTCTTCTGCCACTTCTTTTCTATTTCTTTGTGATCGTATTTTTCTTGCATAATAAAAATATACAACAAAAAGTCGTTTTCAGCTAATATCATGCCTTAATTTATTTTACTCTGAGCGAAGTTGAATGGTTAGCCTCTCACCTGAGTTGGATATGCGATGGGGTCAACGACACGAGTGAAGCATTGCTCGCCCTTGCCGTGATTCCAATTTTCATTTTGAATTACACTTCCTTTTGGATAACTGACTTGTGTTTCGTACCCGCTCTTATTTTTAGTATTGTCTTTATTAAATTCAGCGCAGAGCTCAAAAGTCATCTCTCCAGTTTTTTTATAAATATAACTTTTTTCTAATTGGGAGTCAGTTGGTATAGTGACATAATATTCTTTACTTGAAGTCATTTGTTCTAAACTTGTCGGCAAGAAGCCATTCATTTGCCAATAACTTATCACCTGCCATTGTATTTCTTGGAGGTTCATAATTTTATTATTGTCGTATTTCATATTTCTCTGAGTTGCTGGCGAACCAAGCACTGAGAAACCCCATATGATAGAAGCCAAGATAATCACCGCCATCACAATCGGTCTCATTTTTCTGCATTTTGGCGAAACTCTATCGCGTATATCTTGAATATAATGCATAAATACAAAAGCTGAAACCAAAAGCACCACGAGAGCTTTCAAAAGAAAGCCGGTGGTCAAATCTTGCCCATCCAAAAATTTGTAAATAACTGCTACTAGATCACCAGCAAGTATTCCTCCGGCAACAAAGAGTGTCAAATATGAAAGCCATTTGCGGATTGCCATTTTTCTTTTTTCCGGTTCAACTTTGTAGCCTTTTTCTAAAATCCACGAAAGCAAAATTAAAAGCGGAAATGCAATAACAAGAATGGCAATTGGCATACTAATTGAAGAATTGACGTATTGATAAACGGTAGCAACTCCAGGAAAAGCTGCGTCAATGGTTGTAAAAAGTAAAGTGACAAGCGACATCACTGTGGCATAAAGAGTCACAATAACGCCAAGGTTCAAAAAGAAATCCATAGCTGAAGTTTTTGAATTTTCCATATAATTTAAGTTATCTTTAATAATACAATTATATCATTTTTTGACTAAATTTTGAATTCGATGACATCCCCATCTTTGACGATATATTCTTTACCTTCTGTACGGAGGAGGCCTTTTTCGCGAGCGGTGGCATAAGAGCCAACTTCAAGAAGCGTGTCCCAAGGTATCACTTCAGCTCGTATAAATTTTTCTTTAAAATCATTGTGAATAGCACGGCCGGCCTCGGGCGCGGTAAAACCTTTTTTAATTGTCCAGCCACGAGTTTCATCTTCACCGGTTGTAAAAAATGTTTCCAATCCGAGGAGTTCATAACTCGAAACAATCAAATTTCCAACCCCATCGCTATCAGCACCAAGCTCTTTTCTGAAAGATTCTTTTTCTTCACCTTCAAATTCTTTTAATTCATTTTCAATGTTGGCGTCAACTATTACATACTTTGCATTATTTTCTTCAAAAAATTTAATTAATTTTTGGAATCGCTCGTCATTTAATTCATCCAAATTTTTACCCCCTGCTTTTTTATTAAGTACATATAAAATAGGTTTGCTCGTCAAAAGTTGCGCGTTTATAACAAATGGTTTCTCTTTTTCATCCAACTGCTCAAATGCAGTTGTTGCCATCTTTTCATTTTCCAAAACTTTCAAAACTTTTACCAAAGCGCTTGCTTCAAGCACGGCATTCTTGTCTCCCCTTTTCAAATCTTTTTCCAAATTTCCCAGCCTTTTAGAAACAGTTTCCAAATCTTTTAAAACCAATTCCAAATTTATTATTTCAATATCACGGATAGGATTTATTTCACCCTCAACATGAAGCACGCTCTGGTCATCAAATATACGCACCACTTGCACGATAGCGTCGCATTCTCTCACATTTTGCAAAAAGGCGTTCCCCTTTCCCTCTCCTTTTGACGCACCTTTGACAAGTCCAGCTATATCTACAAATTCAATAACTGCAGGCACTCTTTTCCGCGAAGCTGAAAACGCGGCGAGCTTGTCGAGCCGTTCATTGGGTACAGCTATAATCCCAACACTCGGGTCAATCGTGCAAAATGGATAATTTTCAGCCGGCACACTTTTTTTGGTAAGCGCATTAAAGAGTGTGGACTTCCCCACATTTGGTAACCCCACAATCCCGCAAGAAATATTCATATCTCAAGTCTAATCAAAATCCAGATAAATGAAAAGGGGTGAGGCTCAAAGCCCCACCCACCGTACACTTGCCTTCGCAGCAGTGCGCTACCGCTCGAAGCATCCATCGTTTTCTCATGAAGTTTTCTCCTTTCTTGGTCTATTTCCCATTATACACTGTCTGGCAGCAAACAAGCAAACATTTGTACTGATTTTGTGAGATAGTCATGAGCTATCTCCCAGTCGATCGGGTCAAGAGCGCTTCCACTCAACCAAAGTGTCCGAATTGTTGTTGACTGCTTCCATGGCCTCAGTTTTGATTTGGAGCACAATCTGCAAATTCGGGAACTTCCTCTTTAGACCTTTGATGATGACGTCTGGCGGCCAGATCATATCGAGCTGAATCGCATGAAGGTGAGGTCCGCCAAACTTCGCCGCTTCGAGCAAATGCCAATGTATGGAATCATGTACTTTTTCTCCTGCCGTAATTAAACACTATTTCCAATAAATAGCAATATAAATTGAAAAGTCGCCCTAGCGGGGGCGACTTTGAGTTTCCTTTGGGGGAACCTCGATAGAACAAACCAAGGTGATTGGGCAGTTGGTGATCCCTAAACCCTCAATTACTTCAGCGGCAGTTTTGAGCACCAATTCTATAAGTTCCATAGCGTCTGGCTCTATTCCCTCAGATGGATTCACTACTATATATGACATTTGAACCTCTCTAATTATTATTAATACAACTTATAAAAAATAAATCAAATCAAAAACATTGACAGAAAGGGTTTAAGTATGTTAGACTATTATTTAGATGCTAGAACAAACACTTACTCTGAAACAGACGCACGCAAGCGTGCGCGAAGAAGAACCGCTCCGTCTTCCCATTGATTGGAAGACGGTTAAACCAGAAGAGGCGGATAAAATACTCTCAACTGTGAGAGGGTTGTCGATGGGCACTCGTGAGCTACTGCGACAAGTAGCAAAAACAATCAAATAACCATTTCCTCTTCTCCACAACCAAGAGCGCTCCCACGAGCGCTCTTTTTATTTTAAAATTTTTCCTCTAATTTGTTTGTGAAAGCTCAAAGCAAAACGATGCGCCTCTGCATTGGATAGCAAAATATTTTTTTCTTTCTCTCCATAATTCATAATTCTTAATTCATTGTTCATTCCTAATATTTTCCTCGGCTTATGCCTTTCATCTTTGACTACCGAAACTACGGGAATTTTTAATTTATTTTCTTTCAAAATTTTTTCCGCTACTCTTTTTTGAGCAATCCCCCCATCCACTACAATCAAATTTGGTAAGAGCCATTCGCTGTGCGCGAGTCTGCGAGCAATTACTTCGGAAAGAGCCTTGGTATCATCGGCCCCAGTATTTCCCTTTATCAAAAATTTTCTATAATCAGATTTTTTCAATTCCCCATCTTCTACTACCACCATTGCTCCTACCATATTTGTCCCCGATAAATGCGCAATGTCATATGATTCGATGCGGAAGGTAGTGTCAAAGGGCATCTTTGACACTTGATCTTTTATCAAAGCAATGTCTTGAATGTGATTTAGTGTAAAAATAGTTTTTTTGACTTTTTGAGCTTTTTCGAATTCTCTAATTCTCGCAAATTCTTTCATCTGTTTTTCCAGATTTTTAATAAGTTTTTTCTTATTGCTTTCAAAAAACAAAACTATGTTTTTAATTATTTTTTGGTAATCTTTTTTGGAAATCTCTCCTGTACAAACTCCCGGACAAAGTCCAATTTGGCGATTAAAACAAGAAAGCCCACCCCCAACCCCCTCCCCAAGGGAGGGGGCTTTAGAGAAGTATTGTGTATTATTTTCTTTCCCCTTCCCCTTTGGGGAAGGGGTTGGGGGATGGGGCGGATCACACTTGTCTCTAAAAGGAAACATTTTACGCACAATTTTCATAGCTTCCTTAAGTTGTGAGCCATTTGGAAATGGGCCAAATTTATACGATATATCGTAATGTTTACTATTCTTCTCTATTTCTCTTTTTCTCACCGTCAAAACTTTCGGAAAATCTTCATCTGTAATAACAACATAATTAAAACTTTTGTTGTCTTTTTCTTTTGTATTGGCTTCAGGTTGGTATTTTTTAATTAAATTTGCTTCCAAAATTAACGCTTCTAATACTGAACCAGTTTTTATAAATTTAATATCATCAAATTCTCCTAGCATTTTTGAAATAAGTGGTCCGCGAGTCTCTGTAATATTTGTATTAAAATAACTCCTTACTCGGTCTCGCAAAGAAGTAGCCTTGCCCACATACAAAACTTTTCCATCCTTTGTGAATTTATAAATTCCCGGAGTTTCCGGCAATTTTGATATTAATGATTTTAATTTTTTTGATTTCATTTTTTATGCGCTCTATATTGCTTCAAATGTTTTTTTAAATATTTACCTGTGTATGATTTGGGGTTATTTGCCACATCCTCTGGTGTGCCTTTGGCAACAAGCTGTCCCCCACCATCGCCCCCATCAGGGCCAATGTCTAAAATATAATCAGCGGATTTTATAATATCCATATTGTGTTCGATTACCACAACAGTGTTTCCCTTGTTTACCAATTTCTGCAAAATTTCTATAAGTTTTTTTACATCTTCATAATGAAGACCAATGGTGGGCTCATCAAGCAGGTAAATTGTTTTTTGTAGATGTGGTCGGTAAAGCTCGGAAGAAATTTTTACACGCTGCGCTTCTCCACCAGAGAGTGTGGTAGCTGATTGGCCAAGCTTCAAATACCCCAGACCCACTTCATCTAAAGTTTTGAGTCTGTCGGCAATAGCGGGGATATCATCAAAAAATTTTAAGGCCTCTTCTACTGTCATCTCCAAAACTTCATAAATATTTTTATGTTTGTATTTGACTTCCAAAGTCTCTTTCATAAATCTTTTTCCATGGCAAATATCACAAGGTACATAAACAGTTGGCAAAAAGTGCATCTCCACTTCTATTTCTCCATTACCACCACAAACTTCGCAACGACCGCCTTTGACATTGAAAGAAAATCTGCTGGCTTTCCAACCGCGCGCTCGCGCTTCTGCTGTTTCTGCAAAAAGGTCGCGGATAAATGTCCACGCTCCGGTATATGTGGCAGGATTGGAGCGTGGCGTACGCCCGATGGGAGACTGGTCAATCAAAATGGCTCGTCCCAAATATTCCGTACCAGCAAATGATTTGCAATTGTAAGTTTCTGCTGAACGATATTTGCGTTCAAATCTAGCTTGCAAATTTTTGTGCAAAATTTCATAAACAAAAGAAGATTTTCCCGAGCCTGATACTCCTGTCACAACATCGAGCCTGCCCAGTGGCACATCAACATTTAAATTTTTTATATTAAATATTTTTCCTCCTCTGATTTGGAGTGAACCCTTGTCTTGCTCTCTCCTTTTTTCTGGTATCTCTACCATATTGTCACCTCTCAAATAGTCTAAAGTCACTGAGCCACTCTCATTTTTTTTATTTGTCAGAAGTTCTTCCAAATATCCAGATACCACTACATATCCGCCGTGTATTCCAGCTTTAGGGCCTATATCTACTATATAATCTGACGCAAATATTGTGTCTTCATCATGTTCTACCACTATTATGGTATTGCCCAAATTTCTTAAATCCAAAAGAGTTTGAATGAGTTTGTCATTGTCGCGAGAGTGAAGCCCTATAGTTGGCTCATCGAGCACATAGAGTGCCCCAACTAGTCCTGAGCCAAGCTGACTCGCCAGCCTGATTCTTTGCGCCTCTCCACCCGAGAGCGTGTGGGCTCGTCTATCAAGAGAGAGATATTCAATACCCACATTTATCATAAATATAAGTCGCGATTCTATTTCACGCAAAATAACTTTGGAAATACTTTTTTCTCTTTCTGTAAGTTTCAATTTTTCAAAAAAATTATAAGCATCTTTTATAGACATAGAAACAAGCTCTACAATGTTTTTGTTTCCAATCTTTACTTGCAGTGCTTCGGGGCGCAGTCTCGCGCCATTACAAACTGGGCAGACCTCTTTGCCAAAAAAATGGCGAGTTCCGAGGCCGTTACATTCTGGACAGGCCCCATATGGGGAGTTGAAAGAAAAAAGTCGAGGCTCAACTTCAGGATATGAATACCCATCTTTAGGGCAAGAAAGTTTGGAGGACATAAAAAATTCTTCTGGTTGCCAAGGAGAACCCTTAAGCTGCCCCGGTCCCAAAGGGTTCCCCTTGGCAACTTCGCGGGCCATATCTCTAAACATAATTTTCACTTTTCCTTCGGATTCTCCCAAAGCTTTTTCCAGATCCTCGCCAAGTCTTTCTTCGGCGCTTTTTTGATCATTTATAAAATCAAGCATACTTATACTATCTACCAATACATCTATACTATGCCTCTTTGTTTTGGAGAGAATAATTTTTTCTCGCAAAGATTTTCTTTCGCCATCTATCAATACATGAGAATAGCCTCTACCAAGAAAATCATAAAGCATTTGATAGTATTCGCCTTTGCGGCCGACTACGACCGGAGCAAAAATTTCTACATAAACAGGAAGTTGTATTTTTTTATCTCGTGATGCCTTAGAAAAATCTGGTTTGTTTTTTGCAATTTTTTGCAAAATAAAATTTTTAATTTCTTCGTTTGAAAGTTTTGTAATTTCATCTCCACAAATAAGACAATGCGGGTGACCGATGCGAGCGTACAAAATACGCAAATAATCATAGATCTCAGTGATAGTGGCCACCGTTGAACGTGGATTGTTTGAGCGACTTTTTTGGTCAATCGAAATGGCAGGAGAGAGTCCGACAATCTCATCTACATCTGGTTTTTGCATCTGACGAAGAAATTGACGAGCATATGACGAAAGAGACTCCACATATCTCCTCTGACCCTCAGCAAAAATAGTATCAAACGCCAAAGAAGACTTCCCACTTCCGGAAATCCCAGTAAAGACAATCATTTTATTACGAGGCATCTCAACAGTAATATTTTTAAGGTTGTGCGTCCTCGCCCCTTTGACTATTATTAGGTCTTCTTTTTTTGTTTCCTTTTTGTTTGGCATAACACATATTACCCCTTGGATTGCTCCTAGGGGTTACTACAACCTAATCATTATATCATATTTTCTTCAATTTCTCTAATTCTAATATTTCATCGCGGAGGAGGGCGGCGGTTTCAAAGTCAAGGATTTTGACGGCGGCGTTCATTTGTATTTCTTTCGATCGAATCATCTTTTTTAGATTCGATCGCCCTGAGCTTGTCGAAGGGTTGAGCTTATTCATATCAATCCTCACTAATTCCCCCACTGCTTTGTCATGATCTGACCTGAGTTGGTCGGTGATATCTTGAATTTTTTTAATTATAGTTTTGGGAGTAATCTCGTGCTTTTTGTTATAAGCAATCTGAATTTCACGACGACGATTTGTTTCACTTATTGCTCGCTCCATTGAGTGTGTCTGTGTGTCAGCATACAAAATAACTTTTCCGTTTACATTTCTAGCGGCACGGCCGATTATCTGGATGAGCGAAGTGTCGGAACGCAAAAATCCTTCCTTGTCTGCATCCAAAATTCCAATGAGAGTTACTTCTGGTAAATCCAGACCTTCTCGAAGTAAGTTCACTCCAACAAGCACATCAAAAATTCCCTTTCTTAAATTAGTTAATATTTCAATACGCTCAATAGTTTTTATATCACTATGTAAATATTCTGCTTTAATACCTTTTCCCTTCAGATATTCAGACAGATCTTCTGCCATTTTCTTGGTAAGTGTTGTAGCGATAACTCTACCACCAGCTTTTATATTTTTTTCTGCCTCATAAATAAAATCTGCAATTTGGCCTTTGTATTTCCCTTTTTCAACAATTGGTCGCACTTCAACTACTGGATCAATAAGTCCTGTGGGCCTAATCACCTGCTCCACTATCTGTTCACTGTGCTCTGCTTCATAATGGCTTGGAGTAGCACTAGTATAAATGACTTGCCCAACCCGCTCTTCAAACTCTTTGAACTTTAAAGGTCTGTTATCTTTTGCACTGGGTAATCTAAAGCCATAATCAACTAAAGATTGTTTGCGTGACCGGTCTCCCTCATACATCGCACCTATCTGGGGGACAGTTACATGAGACTCATCAATAATAGTCAAAAAATTATCGCCAAAATAACTCAAAAGTGTGTCTGGTGCTTCACCCTCTTTTTTACCAGAAAAATGTCTAGAATAATTTTCTATACCATTGCAATACCCCATCTCACGAATCAAAGCGAGGTCATAATTTGTTCTCCTCTTTAATCTTTCTGCTTCCAAATTTTTCCCCTCTTTTTCTAATTCTTTCAATCTCTTTCCAAGTTCAGCTTTTATAGTTTTAAAAGCTCTGGCGCTTTGTTCTTTGCTTGAAATAAAATGTTTTGCTGGAAACAAAAAGAAAACTTTTACGTCTTCAATAATAGCCCTGGTAATCGCGTCAATTTTTAGAATATTTGAAACCTCGTCATTTTCAATCTCAATCCTAAACAAAAACTTTTCAGAGACAGGCATTATTTCTACAGTATTACCAACTGCTCTAAACTGACCCGACGACAAGTCGCCATTTGTTCTTTCAAAATGAATACCAATGAGTTTACGCAAAAAATCGGCCCTAGAAATTTTATCTCCAATAGCAATTTTCATATTCACTTTTTCGTATTCAACTGGAGAGCCCAAACCATAAATACAAGAAACAGAAGCCACAATGATCACATCTTTGCGAGTGAGGAGGGCTTGAGTTGAAGCGTGGCGGAGCCTCTCAATCTCTTCGTTTATCATTGCTTCCTTTTCTATATATGTGTCAGAGACAGGCATATATGCTTCCGGCTGATAATAATCATAATAAGAAACAAAGTAATGAACAGCATTTTCGGGGAAAAATTCTCTGTACTCCTGTGCGAGTTGGGCAGCCAAAGTTTTGTTGTGGGCGATGACAAGAGTTGGTTTGTTAATTTCTGCAATCACATTTGCCACAGTAAAAGTTTTGCCAGATCCAGTCACACCCAAAAGAGTCTGATGTTTTAGACCCTTTTTTACTCCTTCTACCAGCTTTTTGATAGCTTGCGGTTGGTCTCCGGCTGGCTCAAAATCTTTTTTAAGCATAAATTTCATAATATATTATGAAATATTATAGCATAAAATAAATAAAAATCTATATCAAACGCTGAGCGTCTAATATAAGATCATTTTTATAATCAAATATTTTTAATATAAGCCAAGGCGCCATAAAGTCCGCCGAAGTCGCCGAGCTCCCCCATTTTGATAGTGGGTATTTCAGGAAATATTTTTAAAATTTCTTTTAGATGTTCCTCTACTTTATTGAGTGGAATTGCAGGGTCGCCGGTAATCATAGAGCCACCGAGAACCACAATATTTGGGGACCATTCTACAATTATGTTATTCAAACCGTAGGCCAATATTTTGGCAAATTCATCCCAAACTGCTCTGTCACTGACTTCTTTTGGGTGTTTACCAGTTTTTTCTTCTAAAGCTTTGCCGGATATCAAATTTTCCAAAGTCTTCCCTGTATTCATATCCATAATTATATTGCCAGGCTCAAAGCCAATTACTCTCTCATCAATTTTACCATTTACAATTCTTGCGCCTCCCACTCCAGTAGAAACTGTAATATAAGCAACTATTTCAAAACTTTTGCCAGCACCCCAACTTGCCTCTCCTAGACCTACCATAGCAGCATCATTTTCAATAAAAATTTTAGCCTGAAACTCATTTTCTAAGTCAATTTTAAATTTTTCATTATTCCAAACTTTTCGGCTCATTCCACCAACTACTTTTTTGACTTCTCTGCCACCGACCAACCCCTTTGCTTTTTCAATGAATAATTTTAAACCATGTTCATAATCTTTTTGGGTTTCAAAAACATTTGGCTCTTCAAAAATCTCCCCATCGATAGAGTAAGCAATTCTGGTTTTTGTAGCACCTATATCGAAAAGAATTGAATTCATGATTTTATTGATTTTTTATATTTCTCAACTGCTGGCTGGTCGTATGGGTCAACTTCAAGCAATTTTGCAAGTTCGATGGTGGTTTCTATCATAAAGGCCATAAATTTACCCAACTCTCTCTCATTTATTTCAGGCATTTCATATTTTTCAAATGGCAAATTTGCTTGTTCGTAAGCTGAGGTTACATTTTCATAAGCTGATTCATTTATGCTGCTTTCTATTTCAGCAAGTGATCTTACAAATATTGTGAATCTATTTTTGGGCCCGCCTAGATATAGTTCAAGCATAGAGTGAAGATCGGTGGGGCCAATTGACACCGTTGGAGTAAAAATGGCCAAACTTTCAGCAATAAGTTGGCGGGCCCATTTGGCTAGGTCCTCAAGCTCTGAATTAAAAATAAAAAAGTCCAATATATTTACTTGCCTTTTGTAATTTTCAAAAATATTTTGTGCTAATATTTTTGACCTGCTTTCATCAAGTTCTGATTCGTTTGCCATCTCTTTTCCTCCCTCGACAAATCCTTCACTGTTAAGTCCAGCTATCGAAAGTACTGTGAGATGTGGAGTGGTAAAGGCGCTAAAGCGTCCACCCACGTTTCCTTCCCAAGGAATTGTCTTAATATTTTTTTCGTCAGCCAATTTCCAAAGCGGGCTATCTTCCGTGGATATTATAATTGAGCGTTCATTCACAGGAACGCCAAATTTTTCAGACAAAATATCATAAGTTTTATGAAAGGCCTCTAAGGTTTCAGTAGTTGTCCCTGATTTACTAATCGTGATAAAAACTATTTCATCCAAATCTAAAATTTCATCATTAATAATATTTGTGATTTCTTCGTATTCGCGAGCATCGGGTGATTCAAGAAAAAATAATTTCTTTTCCGAATCATTTTTATGAAGTGTCATTGCCTTCCAGACAGCTTTTGAAGTCAAATCAGATCCACCTATTCCCACTACAAAGATATACTTAGCATTCTGATACTTTTCCATGTAATTATTATAACAAAAACACCTCGCTCTGTCGTGGTTGCGACGGCAAGGTGTTTATCTCCACACGGAGATGGGGCAAGTGTGCCCTATATAAGTGTCCCCTGAAGACTTTTACTAATGCTAACGGGTTGCTTGGTTGCGGTTTATCTCAACTACTTGATAAACAAGGCGTTGAAATTGTTCCGATCGATCATCTGAGGCGTGACCGTCTGTGACGGGGATTGCATCGTTTGACCGTTCGGAGTTTGGTTTGTTGTCGTGGCAGGCGGTATTGGCCGCCTTTGAATTGGAACGGCAGAACTGATTGGTTTCCTGAACGGAAGCCGGTAGTTCTTTATCACGAATGTTGCCACGATTGTCTCCCTTCAAATTATACCTCGGGGGAGGTGTACTGCTGAACATAGTGTAACATTTTGTAACAAAAAATAGCAAGAGAAAGGGCCACCAATTGCTTGGCGGCCCATGGGTAATTGAGAAGTGAGATATTTTACGCCAACACCTTCCCTCTTTGGCCATAAGTACGGCCGAATAGTGCTTTCAGACGAACACCAATGTCTGACTTCGGTTCCTTCTTCTCTTTAATTATGGGAAGCTTAGGGATTCTGTGGGCCAATTTTGGACAGTCCCTGTTTGACCTCGCTGTTGAAGTCGAGAAATAGGTCACACACTACTCCTGGAATTGAAATACCGTCTAAAATGCAATTATAAACTTAGAATTTCAAAAGTCAAACACTAGATTTCTGGGGATAATCAGGAAGATAAGTCAGTGAAGGTTATCCAGGTAGGTAAATTAAAAATAGTCTCATCTATATTTTGCCAAGTCTCACATTCATATGGCAATTCGTCTCGGAGGCCTATGAGCTGTGATTGCTCTTGCGGGGTTGCGTTGGTTTTTGAGCTTTTGGCCGCATCATATTTGTATCCAAGTGGAGATAAGGAAGTCCAAGTATAACTTTGCTTGTCTTTTATAATTAGAAAACTCGAAAAATTATTTTTAACTAATTCCGATTTTATTCTAAATTCGCCATAAATTTTTTGTCCATCTGTGGTCATTGTGCCAAGTATTTCTGAGCTTCCATCTTTTTTATTAAATTTACAAACATAGGGCTTATTCAAATTCATAATGCCTTGAATAGAATATTGTCCAGAAATTTTACCGCCCGCTCCTACAATTGGCACTTTTGGTCTATCAAAAAAGTCAATCAAAAAAATTGCGATAATAACAATAATAATTCCGCTAGCAATAATAAAAATTTGTTTTTTCATTTTCCGATAATAATATATTTTTATCTCTTTTTCCACTCTGTGACCAAAGCTCCTTTTATCTCAGTTTTACCTACTTTTCTTATAAATTTTAAATTCTTTTTTGGTACAAAATTTATATGAGGTGATTTATCAAGAGCTAGAGCAATCTCGTCAAGATCGTCTTCTCTATAAATCCAATCAGTTTTAAATTTTTTCCAAATATCAAATGGTCTCGAAAAAGATTCCAATGTCTTTTCTCCATTATCCAAAAAATATTCATGGTAGTAGCTTATCACCAATTCTCGCGGGTTTTTGTATATTGGGTCGCGAAAACGCAAAACTGAATGATTGGTTTTGGAGATTGCGCCCCAAAATCCATTTATCTTAAATATGCAAAGAGTGTGATCGCTATCGTCTTTGGCGCTTTTTTTTACCTTTAAATCAACTAGATAGTTTGGAATGCCGAGTTGCTTAAGACAAAAACAGGCGAAAATAGCTCCTTCAAAACAATGGGCCTTGTTTTCCCTGAGCATTTTGAAGGGTGCCATATAGGTATCGCCTCTTTCTTCAAAATTAAACGGTATTTTATCTAGAAAATCTTGCACTTTTTGCGGAGTATTGAGTTTTTTTAGGTTTATTCTCATTTGCTTCAAATTATACTATAATCACTTTTTAATAATATGTTTTATCAAAAAATCTTAAAACCCTTACTTTTCAAATTTGACCCAGAAAATGTCCATGATTTTTTTGTTTGGACAGGGGAAATTTTGGGAAAATTTAAATTAACAAAAAGATTTGTTGCTTTCTTTTATAAATATAATAAAGCAGATATTTCTAAAACAATCGATGGAATAAAATATAAGACCCCCTTTTTGCTGTCGGCTGGTTTTGACTATAATGGCAGACTCATCAATATTTTGCCAGAGATTTCTTTTGGGGGGGTTGAGGTTGGTTCTGTTACGGCGAGGCCTTGTTTGGGTAACGAAAAACCTCGATTGATCAGATTGCCAAAATCAAAAAGCATTTTGGTTCATAAGGGCCTAAGAAATGACGGGGTTGATGTTGTTATAGAACGAATCAAAAAGTATTCTTTAAAAAAAGGCTTTGTAATTGGTATTTCGATTGCTCAAACAAATGATCAAAAAAATTGCTCAAAAGAAACTGGTTTGAATGATTATTATTATAGTTTTAAAAGATTGAATGAAGAAAATGTTGGTGATTATTATACTATCAATATTTCATGCCCGAATGCCTTTGGAGGCGAGATGTTTACCAGTCCAGAATTATTAAATCTTTTAATTTCTAAACTTGCTACTATAGAATGCTCAAAACCTGTTTATATAAAAATGCCTATAGATTTAGAATGGACTCAGTTTGAGGAGCTTTTAAAAGTATTAGAAAGATTTCAATTTATAAAAGGAGTAATAATCGGTAATTTAAATAAAGATTATAATTATCTAGATTATCGTGATGAAGCGCCAAAAAAATATATGATGGGTGGGATAAGCGGCAGACCCTGTTTCGAACTTTCCAATGAACTTATAAGGAAAACAAGAGAGACTTATAAAAATAGGTTCACTATCGTAGGTTGTGGTGGGGTGCTTTCTCAAAAAGATATGATACAAAAATTTGAAGCTGGCTCTGATTTGGTGGCTCTAATAACGGGAATGATTTATAATGGACCTAGTTTTATAAAAGAACTTTCAAATCAATATGGGGAATCCAAATAACAAAAAAATAGCCCTTATTGGAGGAGTCTTGGCAATAATTGCTCTATTTTTTTTGGTAGAAGATCTTTCTTTGGCACCGATTACTAATAATAATGTGTCTAATAGTAACAAAACTACAGTTGATCAAAATGAAATTAAGCCCAATCTTCCTGACCAAACATTGCCATTGTCTAATAGCCCAAAAGATATCGCTTGGGATTTTTTCCAGAAATATTTAGCATTTAATAAAAATCACAATTTAGAAGGAGTAAAAAGTGTTGTCTATAAAGTTGCTTCAGTTTGTGAGGACCCCAAAACCATGATTGATTGTGAGGCGCGGATGGGTTCGGCCTATTCTTATGGTAGTGCCCTAGTTAAAGAAGATTTTATAAATGTCTGGGAGGATGAAAAGCAAATTATTTTGGCAACTGATTTCAAGATCCAACAAGACGAAACCGCTATTAGTCGCAATCGAGCGATTATATATTTTCTTAAAGATGAAAATGGCAACTTAAAACTTTTAAGTTTTAGCCCTAGAAAGGGAGCGTTTAGTTCAAAAGGAACGGCATCAGAGAAAGAACTTAATGAGCGGATTATTCTTTATACTGAAGACAAAGATCAAGATGGTATGACAGATTATGTAGAAGAGTGTATTCCTGCTGAAATAAAAGATACTTGTGTTCCTACAAATCCAAAACTTCGCGATACTGACTCTGACGGTCTCTGGGACGGCATCGAAGCTTTGATGCAATAGTTTATTTCTTCCCTGCTTTGACGCGTTCGAGTTCGGTCAAATATTTTTTGCGTAGACGAGTTGATTTTGGAGTAATTTCTAAATATTCATCTTCGGCCATTATTTCGAGACCACTTTCAATAGTGATAGGGGTTGGTGGTGCTAGATAAATTTTGTCATCCGAACCGCTAGCTCTCATATTTGTAAGCTGTTTTCCTTTGGTTGGATTTACTGTCAGTTCATCTCCTTTTGATGTATTTCCTATTACCATTCCTTCGTAAACTTCGGTGGTTGGGCCGATATAAAGTGTGCCTCGAGTTTGCAAGTTGTCTAATGCAAAAGCTAATGCTTTACCAGAAGTCATAGAAATCATTGATCCAGTTGGCTTTCTCTGTATCTCACCTGCCCATGGCTTAAATCCGATTACACGGCTTCCAAATATTCCCTCCCCTCTGGTGTCAACAACAAACCGATTTCGATAACCCAAAAGTCCACGAGTTGGTCCTTCAAAAACAAGACGGACGTGAGTTTCGTGGTGTTTGGTATTGGTCATAATCGCTCCACGTTTGCCAAGTTTCTCTATCACCACCCCCTGCATTTCTTCTGGTATATCAATGGTTATTTCTTCAAATGGTTCGCATTTTATTCCATCGATTTCTTTTGTAATTACTTGGGGTTGGGAAACCTGTAATTCAAATCCTTCTCGGCGCATATTTTCCAACAAAATAGAAATATGAAGTTCGCCACGGCCATAAACCTTCATTTCCTCATTATCAAATTCAACTTTTAACCCCACATTGACTTCCAATTCTTTTTCCAATCTTTCTCTGATTTGTCTTCCAGTTACGTATTTACCTTCTCTGCCACCAAAAGGAGAATTATTTACCAAAAAATTAACAGCTATTGTTGGTTCGTCGACACTGATTGTGGGCAAACTTTCGGTATCAGGGTTGTCGGTGATGGTGTCACCTATATAAATATTTGGTAATCCCGCAATCATAACAATATCACCAGCTTCAGCCGTGTTAGTTTCTTTGCGCGCAATACCTTCAAAAGAAAATATTTTAGTTATTTTACCCTCCTCGATTTCTCCTGAAACTTTTTTAATGAAAACTTTTTGGCCATCGCTTAATGTGCCTTGATAAATTCTGGCTATAGCCATTCTTCCTAAAAAATTGTCATAAGCCAAGTTAAAAGGTTGGGCTTTAAGTGGAGACTCTTTATCACTTTTAGCAGGAGTTACTTTTTCTAAGATAGTGTCTAGCAAAGGTGTAATACTATCATTTTTATCATCAAGATTTTTCAACACAATTCCTCTCTTTGCAATTGCATAAAGAGTTGTAAAATTTAATTGTTCTTCGGTTGCTCCCAAATCAAAGAATAATTCAAAGACTTCATCATGCGCTTTTTGAGGATTAGAGGCTGGTTTATCAATTTTATTTAAAACCACTATTGGCCTATGGCCAATTTCTAAAGATTTCTTCAAGACGAAGCGAGTTTGAGGCATTGGTCCCTCTTGTGCGTCTACCACTAAAACAACCGAATCAATTGAGCGCAAAATTCGTTCTACCTCTGAACCGAAATCAGCGTGTCCTGGGGTATCAACAATATTGATTTTGGATCCTTTATAGATAATAGAGGCATTTTTAGAATAGATCGTAATGCCCCGTTCTTTCTCTAACGCGTTTGTGTCCATTGAAAATCCCTCTTCGCTAAAACCAGTTTGCTTTAAAATGGCGTCTGTTAGCGCTGTTTTACCGTGGTCGACGTGAGCTATAATTGCTATATTTCGTATTTCCATTTTCTTAAAAAATCATAAATAAAAACCCCCCAGGGAATTTGTCCCATTATACATTATTTTCATTCATAAAACAAAATAAGCGACTAAATTTTATATCACTTTTTTCCTCTTACAACTGCCTGAGCTGCGGCGAGACGTGCGATTGGCACACGGAATGGAGAGCAGGAGACATAAGTAAACCCTTCTCTGTGACAAAACTCGACGGTTCTTGGTTCGCCACCGTGCTCACCGCATATACCCACTTTCAAATCCTTCTTTATTTCCCTGCCCTTTTTAATGGCGATACGAATCAATTCTCCCACTCCCTCCTGATCGAGGACTTCAAATGGGTCATACTCAAAAATATTTTGGGTAACATATTCTTTCAAGAATTTAGCAGAATCATCGCGGGAAAGCCCGGCCCCCATCTGAGTAAGGTCATTTGTTCCGAAAGAGAAAAATTCAGCTCCGGCTTTTACAATTTTGTCAGCAACCAATGCGGCTCGTGGCACTTCAATCATGGTCCCTACTTTGTAAGACATTTTTATTTTTGCTTCTTTCAATTTTGATTCTACGATATTTACTATTCTGTCTTTCAAAATCTCAAACTCTTTAGTGGTGGCAACTAGTGGGATCATTATTTCTGGCTCAACTTTCTTTTGTTTTTTGGAAACTGCTATTGCGGCCTCAATGATAGCTGTAGCTTGCATATCATAGATTTCAGGGAAAGTGATAGCAAGTCTGCATCCTCTATGGCCCAACATTGGGTTAAATTCGTGTAAGTCGCTAATTTTTTCTAGAAGTTTTTTAACAGGAACACTCATTTCTTTTGCCAAATCATCGATATCTTTTTTCTCTTTAGGTAAAAATTCATGTAAAGGAGGATCAAGCAATCTCACTGTGACGGCGAATCCTTCCATTGTTTTAAATAATTCTATAAAGTCTTCTCTCTGATATGGAAGAAGTTTGGCCAAAGCTTTCTTGCGACTTTCCAAATTGCTTGAAAGTATCATTTCCCTTACTGCCTTGATACGATTGCCTTCAAAAAACATATGTTCGGTTCGGCAAAGTCCGATCCCCTCAGCACCAAACTTTCTAGCGACTGCAGCATCAACTGGTGTATCAGCATTTGTTCTTACTCCAATTTTTCTAAAACTATCGGCCCAAGACATAAGTTTGCCAAAATTGCCAGACAGAGATGGATCTTGGGTACTTATTTTGTCAACATAAACTTTGCCTGTAGTTCCGTCGAGAGAAATAAAATCTCCCTCTTTCAATTTAATTCCCTTGTCCTTAATGATTAAAGTTTTAGTTTTTTCATCAATGGTCAAGTCAGCACAACCAGCTACACAACAAGTGCCCATACCTCTAGCGACTACTGCAGCGTGAGAAGTCATACCACCTCTTGCAGTGAGAATACCTTTGGCTGAATGCATGCCATCAATATCTTCTGGAGATGTTTCTGTTCTTACCAAAATTACATCTAAACCTCTTTTAGTTTTTTCAAATGCTTCCGATGCAGTAAATACAATTTCCCCCACTGCCGCTCCGGGTGAAGCCGGGAGTCCTTGAGCCACCGCTTCTGCCTTATTTATAGCGATTGGATCAAACTGTTTGTGAAGCAATTGATTCAAACTATTTGGATCAACTCGCAATATTGCTTCTTCTTTGCTTATTTTTTTCTCAGCGACCATTTCGACTGCTATGCGGACAGCCGCGTGAGAAGTTCTCTTTCCGTTTCTAGTCTGAAGAATGTAAAGTTTTCCTTCTTGAATAGTGAACTCCATATCCTGCATATCGCGATAATGTTTTTCAACTTTGTTGCATGTACCAACCAATTCTTTATAAATTTTAGGATTTTGTTTTTGGAGCGTTGCGACAGGCAGTGGGGTGCGGATGCCCGCGACCACATCTTCACCTTGAGCGTTCATAAGGTATTCACCATAAAACTTAGCCTCTCCAGTTGAAGGATTGCGAGTAAAACACACTCCGGTGCCAGAAGTTTCTCCGAGGTTACCATAAACCATCGCTTGGATGTTTACGGCAGTACCGATGAGTCCCTTTATATTATTTATTTCACGATATCTGATAGCGCGATAATTATTCCAAGAATTAAAAACAGCGTTGATCGAAGCATATAATTGCTCGACTGGGTTTTGTGGGAAATCAATACCTTTTACTTTTTTAATTTTTAATTTGTATTCCTTTACGATTTCTTGCAAATCTTCGGCTGTCAAATCAGTATCAAATTTTGCTCCTTTTGTGTCTTTTATTTTTTCTAAGATATGTTCAAAATCGGCGTGTTCCATTTCCATTACCACTGATCCAAACATCTGAATCAAACGACGATATGAGTCCCAAGCAAAACGAGGATTTTTGGTTTTCTCTGCCAAACCGACTACTGACTTGTCATTAAGCCCTAAGTTTAAAATTGTATCCATCATTCCCGGCATTGAAGAAGCGGCACCGGAGCGCACTGAAACAAGCAAAGGGTCAGTGGCGTCTCCCAGTTTTTTGCCCATCTTTTTTTCTAAATCTTTTAGCTTAGCGTCAATTTGTTTTTTTGCTTCAGCGTTTATTATTTTCTTTTCTTTATAATATAAATCGCAAACTTCTGTCGTAATAGTAAAACCCGGAGGCACTTTTATTTTTAAATTTGTCATCTCTGCCAAGTTGGCGCCCTTACCGCCCAAAATTTCTTTCATACTTTTGTTTCCTTCTTCAAATGCGTAAACGTATTTTTTCATTTTGTTCTAAATTTAATAATTAATAAAAAGAGCCACAGCCCTTTGTCTATTTATAGCAAATTTTTTCAAATATTCAAAATTTTACTTGAATAACAAAAAACTCACCGAGTGGATGAGTTTTTTGTTTTAATTTTAAAAATTAATTAGGAGAGGTGTTTAGAAACGAGTTTGGCCATTTCAAACATGTTGACTACTGCTTTACCGCCAAATACTTTTTTCAAAGCTTCATCGGCTACGATGTTTCTTTTATTTGCAGGATCTTGAAGGTTTTTGCCTTTAATGTAGACCCAAAGTTTTTTGACAACTTCTGATGGAGGCATTGGACCTTTACCAACGACGACTGCCAATTCATCACTCACTGTCTTTGGCTTCATAAAAGCTGAATTTGCATTTTTTACCATATTTTTAAATTACCTATTAATTATTAATACTTTCTATATTATATCACTTTAATTAAATAAAGGAATACCATACGGGTGGATAAAAGATGAGGGGCGCAAAATTTTTTAATAAGACACAATGTATTTATTTTTTGTATAAAATGTGCTATACTTAGAATTCAATGAATAACCCAGAAAAACCCACATTCCCCTTGCGGATAAATAAATATTTGGCTCTAAATAAGCACTCTACTCGTCGAGGGGCAGATGAACTTATATCTAAAAAACAAGTTTTTATAAACGGGCGGTTGGCGATGCTTGGAGATAAAGTAACTGAAAAAGATCAAGTAGAGGTGCGATTTCGTGGCAAACAAAAACCTTACATCTATATTGCCTATAATAAACCAAAAGGGGTGGTCACTCATTCAGCCGAAAAAGGTGAAAAAGAAATAAAGCACGAGGTTTCAATAAAAGACATCTTCCCTGTTGGAAGGCTCGACAAAGACTCTCATGGTCTTATCATTTTAACCAATGATGGTCGGATTACGGAAAGACTTTTGAGCCCAAAATATTTTCACGAAAAAGAATATTTGGTAAAAACGAAAAATAAACTTCGTTCAAATTTTAAGGAAAAGATGGAGGCGGGTGTGAAAATTGATAAAGAGAAGACAGCAAAGTGCAAAGTTCAAATAATGGGAGATAGCACTTTTAAAATAATATTAACCGAGGGCAAAAAGCACCAGATTAGACGAATGTGTGTAGCTCTTTTTCAAGAAGTTTCTGATTTAAAGCGTACTCGTATAATAAATATAGAGCTCGGTAAACTTGCCCCTGGCTCTCATCGAGAAATTGTCGGTGAAGAATTGCAAACGTTTCTCAAATCATTAGAGCTGGCTTAGCCACGATTAAAAATATTTTAGATTATTAAATTTTTCGACGGTTCATTTTCTGCTCTATCTGCATAATTTATCACTATTACATTTTTGTGATTTGGATTCTGGCTATTGTTGATTGTTTGTGGAGATGTTTCAGTTTCGGCGTAACCATTTTTGAGGGTGATTTTTTCCCCTTCGATAGTGTATGTAGCATTTTTGTAATCAGATACAATATTTTTTTCAACTTCTAACATGTCTTCATTTTTTCTTGATAACATAAAAAACTACCTAATAAAACTAGACACACAATTCCTACATATAAATATTTTTTCATATTTTTAATTCTGTTAATTAACTGCTAATTATACAGAATCGATGTCAGAAATTATGCGAAGCATCTTCTGAAAGAAGGCACCTTGATCGAGAAAAGAGAGTTGCTTGTGTGTTTGAAAAGCAGCCCGGTGCTAAAGGAGAAAAAGAAAAGGCGGACAACTTGTGCCCGCCTCAACTTTCAGCCAAAAATTTTCTTGTATCTGAGAATATACCAACTGCCCAGTCCTAAGACCGTTATGCTCAAGACTTGGAGACAGAATGGCAGTCCCCATGACCGGATGAGAAAACCGAATATTCCCAAACAGACAAACTGGGCAAATCCGCCCACTGATTGTTGAACAGATATAACTGTCGCCCTGTTTTCTGAATTCAGATGTCTGTTCAGGAATTCCCCGAAAAACGGCCGCATAAATCCCCGAACGATGTTTTGGGGGAAAACCATACAGACAGACACGATAGCAACAACCGAACCCATAAAGAGAATCGGCAGTCCGATCAGAATTACCATAAGGATTGAAATCGTTTTCTCTGAAAACTTATGACTGATTTGATGAGCATATTTGCTGAAAAACCAGGCAATGAGGTTTAGAGTGAAGAAAACAATCCCATAGTATTTGAGATCAAGTTTGACCAACTCAAAATATGGGTTGTAGGTGAAGAACCAGATCTTGGAGGTCACTCCAATCAAAGTAGTAAATCCAATGATCCACTTCACCGACTTGTGATTTGCCGTAAACAGAATGCCCGATTTCATCATGCCCCATTGCTCTCGCCCAGTGAATTTTTTGCTCCTCGGGGGCTCTTTTAGAAAAAGAGTTGCCCCAAGGGAAAGTAAAACACCAGGGATGGACAGAAACAGTGGTAATCTGAATGACACTTCAGCCAGGTAGCCCGCAAATATATTGCAGACGGCGGTCAGCAAAAGACGGTTGCCCGCTGATTCTCCGTCAATCTTTTTGTATTCTGACTCTCGGCCCGCAGCTTTGAGCGAATCGTAGAGAAACGCTGAATCTGCTCCGTCGCAGAATGAGATACCGAACATACAGAGGATATCGGCACCCCACATATCAAATGGTGATTTACCGAAAGTAAACCAGATAATACTTACCGAATACACAATTGACCCAAATATCACGGTCTTCTTTCTGCCGATGAGATCGGCCAGAGCGCCTGTTGGAACTTGGAGGAAGATTGTCCCCAAAAGAACAATCGACTCCATGAAGTATATTTGGGCCAGAGACATGTGGCCAACGTGCATAATGAAGGAAATCAGTACGGATCCCCAGAGAAGCGGTTCTCTGAAAGTCACGTACAACCTGTACAGCCTGACATTTCGAGCGGCGTCTTGTTCGTTCACGTTTATTCTCCTTTTTGGCTTTCAAAGAACTTGCTGAAAAGAAAACATCTCGGTTTCTATTCAGCCGAGATGTTTCTAAAGGAGTTTGTTTTTCAAATATTTATGAGTATTGAGAAACGTCCTGGCTAAATACAAATTTGTTTGCGTGGATATAAGACACGACAAATCCGACCATATTAATGGCCCACAAATTGGTATTAAGTTTTGGACATTTATTATCCATGTTTTTAGGATATCATATACTGGGTTATTTGTAAATAGCTACGTTAAACTTTTTCGTTAATAAGTGTTTTAACTAATTCAAATACTTCAGCAAATGTTTTTTCAGCCACCCCTTTTGTTACGAATTTTGGATTCTCTACTTCCCACCAGATGACATTTTTGGCTTTCCTTAAAAAATCAGGTATAAACGGTTCTTCGACCATTGAAACCACGATGTCTGTCTCACCCAACATTTCTGGCAAAAGCTTCCGAGTCAAATTTTTTCTAATAAGCATTCCCTGCTCTTCCATAAGTTCAAAAAAATCTGGAGTGCGGAAAAATTGCTCAATTATTGCACCCTCTGGGTTCTCTTGAACTCCAACATACGTGCCAGCGGAAGTCGCATCATTGGTTTCAGTGAGCTTGTTGTAGATTGCGGTAGCCATTTGGCTTCGGAACTGATTGTTTTTGCAGATAAATAATACTTTCATAATAAATTACATTAATACTAATAAAATAAAAGAAGGGAGATTCGACGTCAAAAGAGACGCCGAATCTCGACAAAGAATCACCTCAAATCCATCTCCTCCAAAATATAGGACGTGGTTTCTACGATTTTATCCGAATTTGTATTGTCCACGACTATGCGGTTATGGTCACATTCTGAGAATGGTTCAAAGAGTTCGCTAAACAGCCGATACATTGCGAGAGCCTCTTCGCTAGAAAGAATGTGACCAACACGCGGCTTGGACAATAATCTTTCCGCGACTATTTCGTAGGGGCACCGCACCTCAATCTATACAACCGAGATATTCTGTCCCAAGCAAAAATTCTCAATTTTTTGGCGAAGTTCTGTCAAGTGGAATACTTCGTCTATAACGATATTTTGTACTCCGCTTATGAACAATCTCAGCGCTTCGCAGAGACCTTTTCGGTAGTATTTCCACCGAATTTCCGGTGGATCTATCTCCGTTTTGACGAGTGTTGGATCTACATCGGTTTTTTTGAAATCATCGAGGTCAATGAGCTTGGCTCCAATGAGTTCGCAAAGTTTCCGAGAGATCGTGGTTTTACCGCTTCCGGGCAAGCCACAGAAGAGTATAAGCCGTCGCATGGTGAAATTCTCCTTCCTTCCAAAGAACAAAACCGGCCTCGTGTGAGACCGGTTTTGAGAAGTTGAAATGATTCAGCGCCTTAAACTAGCCCCACGTTTAGAGAGGTGTAATAGGCGTAATAATTTGCGCTGATTGATTTTTGTATGAATATTTCTGACATTGAAGCCATACTATTATGAATTGGCTAGTTTTGTCAAATCAATACAAACAAAAAATCACTGGTTTCTAGGTGATTTTTTATTCTGGATACTGCACTCAGCAGGTATGCTTTTCGGAATAGTTTACCTATGCATCTCAGTCACCTGACTTAGCGCGTGTGTTGGCTACATTATACTACAGGGAAATACACTGTTCTGGTATAGCAATTTGGCATATTTTAATAATTGAAATTTAATTCTTTCGCTTTCTCTTTAATTATTTCGGTCAAATCCCCACTTTTCCTTTTTGCATAAAATTCAGCTTGCTCTTTATTATTTATTTTTATAGTTTTACTCAACACTGCTTCAATCCCTTTTTCTCCAATCAGCTTGTTATCTTCCAAATCATAAGCGATGGATTGTATATTAAATGGCGTTTCTTCAATAAACTGCTCAATAGTTGGATTTTTCAGACCAGATACCCGTATTGCTTTGCGAATATCGGTAAAACTCATTTTGTTGCCTTCTCTAACATAATTTTGGCTTCCGTAATTATTTGTATGTATTTGCCACCCAACCGCCTCTTTTAATATGTCGTTCCGTTCCTCAACAATAAAATCAATATCATAGTTATAAACTTCACCCCCATACAAAGCTGAAGCTAAATTTCGGTAAATAAATCCGCCAATTATCCATATTTTACCTTTTGAGTTTTGTTTTACTAAATCAAGAACTTCAAGAAATACTGGGTCCTTAATATACGGCTCAAATTTCATTTCTAAATTTTCCATATCTTAACCAATGAGATTTTTCAAAAGATAATATGCTTGCATAGCTCCATTGAGAGCACTGTGGGGCATTGGCTCTTTTGGAATACCCATAAGCTCGGATACAGAATTAAATGACAAGCTGTTTAGTTTATTTTTGTATTTCAAATAAGCCATAGACATAAGGTCAATACGATGATAATCCATTAAATTTTTCACCCCTGTTTTTCTAAAAGCTTCATTCATAAACCCCCAATCAAAAGAGACATTATAGGCATAGAAAAGGGCATCTTTTGTTTTAGAAGCATATTGCTCCATCGCTTCTTTTAGAGAAACTGCCTCTTTCCAATTTTCTTCTTTGTAGCCGTTTCTTTCCAAAGCCGCTGGGACAGCGTTTTCAATATGCTCTGGTTTAACTTTCACATTCAGAGTATCAATTATTTCCAGTGTTTTTGAATTAACTAAAACCAAGCCGATTTCCAGTATCTCGTTCTCGGTAAAAATATCCCCACTGGTTTCTATATCCGTTATGGCAATGTTTCTATCTTTTAAATTCATAATTATTTCGTTTTTACCAAATCAATATTTGAACCCTTTATAACTGGACCAAGGAACGGAAGTAATTTGTCTTGATACGATTTAAAAATCTTCTTGTCGTTTTCCGTTATTTTGCTTCCTTTTTTCTGCAGTTCAATTTCAAAAATGCCACCAACTTCCTTTACATTATCAATATGAAATACAGTATTGGTTTTCCTCCAAACTTCTCGCTTTTTATCAACCACAGCTTGCACCCCAAGAGAGGTGGTTAGCAACGGCAAAAGCTGTTTATCTTTGACATCATACAGTTTAACAACTGAAGCAGTGTCCTTGCCTTTAACAAAATTTGGACGCTCATAATATACAAGAGTTTGTTTCTTTCCTTCAATTCTCAACTTAAATCTTGGATTTTTCTGGGCTTTATTTGGTAAATTAAAAAAGTAATCTTTCTGATTTTTGGCTATCTCTTTTTTAGCCCCAATTTCCTTTAAGGTTTCTCTAATTTTTTTAAAGTCAGAGCAGTAATGTTTCAGTTCAAGATTAGTTTTGTTCATACCAATTCTTTAATTTATAACTTTACCTTGTTTTGCTAAATAATTCTTAAAATCTTCCAGATTACTTATTCCAGCATTTAACACAGATTCGTAAATATCTGCCCTTGAGAAGTCTTTCTGTGTGGTCTCCGTAACCCTCTTTAAAACGAGCAAGGATTTTACTCTCATCTTTTGGATGAACATAAACCTCTTTTTCTTCCCCCTCTCCTAATTTTTCAAGTTTATTAAAATTAAATTTCATATTTTTACCATTCTCCAGCACCGATGTGCAGAATTTCTTGGGAGTTTAATATTAAATTGAACTTTTCTTCCTGATTTACTGGGGCAATCATACAACTGGTATCCTTCTGAACTTGCCCATTTCTATCAGTCAAAGAATATTCTCTGCCCAAAACTACAAACCCGAACTTGCCATAGAGTTTTTGAAATCTGGGATTTGTAACATCAGTAAAAAGCATACCAATATCGCAATTAAGCCCCCTCATCTTTTCCATAGCTGTGGAGAGTAGTTTTTGGGCTATTCCTTGACCTCTATATGCTTCATTTACACAAAGCTCTCCCAAACCACCAATTAACATTTTCTGCCCCTCAAATTCAATTTCTCTTAAAAAAATATTTTGAGCTCCAATTAATTTCTCTCCATCAAAATACAAAATATACTCAACAGGACTGCTGTAATGGGTATTCTTGGACCATTCTGATATTTCTGGGCTTTTTACAGGAAAATTTTCATTCAAGAGATTTTCAACTCTTTCTTTTAATTCATCTCTCAATGGATAAGTAAAGGTTTCTATTTTCATTATTTTAACTATCCCTCTTTTTGTCCCAAAAATCAATGGAAAAGCCGGGGCAAACTCTACTACCAACCCGATTTTGAATTGTTATGCTGGTCCAATCTGCGATTTAGATTGTTGGTGCATCCGACATAGAGAGTCTGGTTAGAGCATTCGAGGATGTATACGAAAAAAGACATAAAATACAAATACTATCCTTCGACTCGCTATCGCTCGCTCAGGACGTTCGACTTCTTGTAATCTAGATTGATGTAGAAAACATTGTCGAAGGGCTATAGCCGTGAGCGGAGCGAGTGTAACGAGCGAAGTCGAACGGCTACATTATACGACCAAATCCGAACCTTTTTCAAACAGAATTTGTGATAATGTTCGCACGCTCCGCGCGCGTGGTGGCTTTGTATTTCATCTTACGCTCGACGCACAGCGACAACTCTGAAAGAGAATTCCGCTCGTCCTTCGACAAGCTTAGGACTCTGCCCCTCGCCCTCACCACCAAGAATTCCTCTCATCTTTTTGTTTGCGCGGGGTTATGAAAATGGATGAGTGGTGATGGGGGCTCGGGTCAGAATTTTTCTTTAAGGAAAAATTAAGCGGAATTCAAAGGCAAAGAACCAAACGGCTCAGTCCTGAGCGGAGTCGAAGGGCTCAAATGGCAGGAAATGAGCCGTTAGTGGTGTCTCGGTCATCCTGTTGTATATGGCAGGCTGAAAGATCCACCCTCGGACATCCGTCCTCGGGCATTTCCGCTATGGTGAGAAGCGAGCGAGCGTAGCTTCGCAAGGCCGGAGCGCGACGGCGCGAGGCGGGGTCGCAGAAATTTTCAGCAGAAAATTATCTGTGACACGAGCAACAATATTCCCTCAGACACTTCTTACAGAAGCTGTCCACTCATTGGACTTTTTGTTTCGCTTCGCTCACAAAAATTCTCAATGAGTCTTGCGAAGCTCCAAGTATTCGCTTCTCACCCTCTTCTCATTTTCATCTCCGAGGTTAGTGTGCCGCTTCCGCTTTGGATTTCTCCGCCTTCGTTCGGGACGGTGCTCATCCTTTAGTCAGGGCGCCATAGCGGAAATGCCCGAGGCGAAAACAAAGACAAAAAAGAAAAGACCAAATTCAAAATTCCAAACTAAATTTTTTCGTATTTTACTCCTTTTCCAGTTTTTCCGACTTGTTTTATTCTCCCTTCTTTTTCTAGAGTTTCTAGATATCTTGTAGCTGTTGCATCAGAGACATGCAAGAGTTTTTCTACCTCGTCGTTAGAGAGATTTGTTTGCTTCGCAAACAAATCTAAGATTGCATCAATTTTCTTTCTCTTTTTCTCTTGTCTTGTTTCGTTGGCTAGTTTTAGATTTTCCTGTCTTTGTTTTATCTTTATTTCTTCCGTCAGATCTATCGGTTTATCCTGAGTTGCTTGCTCCGAGCTTTGTCGAGGAGTATCGAAGGGCTCATTTCCTGCCATTTGAGCCGTTTCGGGTTTTTGCTCTGGTTTTGGCTCCATAACTTCCGTTATCGTCACATCATTTCCATGTTTTTCTACGGTGATATTTGGTTGTTCCAACGGCTCAGGTGCAGATTCTGACGGCTTGCTCTGAGCCTCGTCGAAGGGCTCATTTGCAGAAATATCATTATTGACCGGAACGGCACTTTCGAGGCTTGGGGTGGCCCGCGGAGCCTCGGGTGACATTTCAGGAGAAGCAGAATCTATTGGTGGAGTAGAGGTATCAGGTATGGGCTCTTGGGGGCTCACGGGAACAGAATTACTTTCAGAATTTTGAGTTTCTGGTGAAGTTGGTTCGGGGACTGGTTGTTGAGTTTCGTCTGGCATAGAAATATTTTATCACAAAAAGAAAAGGCCCGACCTTCCGATCGGGCTTTTATCGTAGAACAGTCATCTACTTTTACTCGTCAGGCACTCGGCCGACAACGATTTCGGGAGCGGAACAGTACCGACTGTGCTCAAAGTTGTTCGGGTTGCTTGTGCGGCTGTGACGCTCGAGAGCAACCTTTTTTGCTTCCTCTATTCCGCTTGCGGGAATTCTTCTGGTGGAGAACGAGCATCCCTCATTCTCACAAATCGCAATCCAGTTGCCCGGGCAATGCTCGGCTTCCTTTTTGGTGAAGAGGGTTGGTGTGGACACATGGGTGTTTATGTTTGGAAAATAACAAGGGGAAGATCCAAAAACATCACCCTGTGAACCAATACCGAATCCTGTGACGCGTTGTCCGAAAATATCAAAACCTTGCGAAGTGAGTTCGTCGTCCATTGAATTACTCCTTTCTCTAGTCAGAAAAGATACCATAAAAACATTATTTCTGCAAGGTTGCTATTTTTATTAAAATATGATTGAATATTGGTGGAAAGGAGGTTCTAAAATGAACCTACAAATTGGTGAGGAGCTGAAGTTGGGTTCCAAAAGTCCAGAAGAATTAGGCTTCAAAAGGCTCGATTTCGATGCGGTGAACAATCTGCGCAGATTTGAGTCATGTTGGATCTACAAAGATCGAAGCATGAGAACTTTGGTCCTAGTAGAGATTTCGTTCGTTGAGCGCGGTACAGGGCTCGGATTTCCCAACATCTATTGGCAGTCGATTGGAAATACTTCTGGTCAACTGCAATTTCTCGAGTCTTCTGGTTGGCAACCAGTATTCCAACCAACGAAAGGAGTTCTTTGAGATGAAAAAAGAATCTTCGCATTTCGTTGGTGGTGTCTTTCTTTGTAATGACGCTGTCGATCACCCCGCCAACCACTGGTTTAAGCACGCAAGTTCGTTCGTTCACGAGACTGTGGCAGAACATATCGCATCACTAACCCACATGCTTGTTTTGGTTCAAGATCGGGATAAAAAAGAATTTGATCCCGAATATGAAGCTGGTTTGATCCATATCGCGAAGCGATCACTCAATGCATTGCATTTTGCGGTCGCCGAAACAAGCGATCAGCATAAACCAAAACAAAAGACGAGTAAGGTTCAAGAAGAGACCAGGGTTATACTGGGCGTGGGCGATCTCCGCTACTGTGTAGCTACCCTGTGTCTCATGGTATCCATCACTGGAGGTACACCGGAATATTGGATGGGTGTTGTGACAAATCTTCTCGATCGCCAACCCGGGGATGTGGTGTGGGTGAATTCTCGTCAACCAACGCATATCTGGCATGGAAGTATGGAAACTATGTTCCGTAGAGTGGAGGCAGCCGCCAAAAAATATGCTTCTCGATAAAATCCTCTTGGGGGTCAGCCCACATCGACTGACCCTCCCATCAAAGCATTTTTACAAAAGAGTATTTTGATGGGAGAAATTGATTTCCCAGAAAGGAGTTCTTTGATGACAGTTGGTGTATTGCGTAAGGCCATCGAAGGCATAGACGATAATCAAGAAGTGTGTGTTCAAACGGACTCAGACTTCGAACGAAAATTCAAAGCAACGGCTACAGAACTCTGCACACACGAGGACTCCGGCAATGGGTTGTGTTATTCATCTAAAATGCCAAGGAAGGTTGGCAACACGACCTGGAAAAGGAGCAAGCTCGAAAGACCGGTCTTTGTGATCTGGGTTCTCTAGGCACATTTTTGACATTGGGCGGCAAGTATATAGCCGCCCTTTTCATTTGAATAAATTTTGATTAAACTGGTCGTATGAGCGATCCAATTGATACTATTGCTAAAATCGGGGAGATTATAATTGCGATGGGCACTATTTTTTCACTCTGGTTTGCCAAACAAGCTCTAAAAAGAAGTGATTGGAATGCCGCAATGATAACTGCTCCAAGTTTAACATGTGAACCAAGTGGTCTACATCTATACATAGATGACTCAGAAAAATTATTTAGTGGAGGGGGAGGTCCAGTACACGAAGTAAAAGAACCAAAAAGAGTTTCCGTGATCCAAATTAAATTTCCTATTAGAAACGAAGGGCGAGGTGTAGCCTTGAATATATGTGGTCCAAAAATAACAATATCCAGGGGTAATTTTGGGGTAAATAAATATTATGATTCAATCCCTCTCTCAATAGGAGTAGGTTCTGATCCCATTATCTATGAAATAGAAATCAGAATAACAAACGAAAGACTTTTTGAAGAAAAAGGAGAGGGCATTGCTATATCTTTTTCTGTTGATTACACTAACGATCAAGGAAATATCCTTTGTCAGACGAGCTGGAGATCCACAATAAAACCTTATGATTTTGATGAGGTAGAAAAAAAGCTAGTGACAAGAGATCATGCGTTTGTAGAATCAGTAATGAAGGTTACATACCAACCAAAATAAACTTTAACTATAAAAATTTCGTGGCCGCCCCACCTCTCAAAATACCCTTTTCCTCATTCAAATAATATTCTCCCGCGCAAACAAAAAAGGAATTTGGAAAGGGCATTTTCTAAAAGAGAGGGGGCTCGAATTACGAGGCGATCCGAGCGTAAGATGAAATACAAAGTCACCAAGTACGTGGAGCGTGCGAGTTAATCACAAATTTTTAAAATAGGTGCGGATTTGGTCGTACAAGGTAACACGAATGTGACTTGTTTGAGAAGGTGAAAAAATTTGGCGAGCGGCGCGAAGCGCCGCGTAAGGAGGAGAAGCTTTTTCTTGGACTTTTTTGTCGTGCAAAAGGTTCGGAGGGGGCAAAATCCAAAAATTTTTTGGAGATATGATTTTTTGGAGGGGAGGTCGTGCAAATTTATATGTGCTTGTTTATCCCGCCGAAGTCTCGGCGGAGGAGGACCCCGCCCTTCTTACAGAAGCTGTCCACTCATTGGATTTTTTGTTTCGCTTCGCTCACAAAAATTCTCAATGAGTCTTGCGAAGCTCCAAGTATTCGCTTCTCACCTCTGCGCGCACATCAAAACAGCTCCCTCAATGAATTCTAATTTCTGAAATACCTATATTTTAAGCCGTATATTTATTGTCCAGTCAAACAAAATGAGTTTGACTATTGACAAAATCTGTGGGTTTGCTACACTTATACCAGACAGTTAGCCGGAGGTAAGCTCTCTATTTCCGGAACAACTAACTTCTGCCGGCCGCAAATGCGCCTCGGCAAAATGAGAGACACTGGTTTTGCAAAGAGTGAGACCAGTGAACTATCTGCCGGCGGATACCACCGGTTCTATGGATAGAAAGTGGCGAAGTAGGGAGAGCGATCCGAGAGATCCGCTCGTCCGCCCGAAAAGCCAGTACAAACTTTCTGTTCTGAACAGACCTCCGTGTTCTCGCGAGAACATCTCTAGGGGGTAAGGACATCGGCGAGCCCGCGGCTCGCCACACACAAGAGCCGGTTGCCTTCGGGGCCGGCTCTTTCTATTTGTCTAAATTTTAATTAAACTGATGATATGGAAATTGAAATAAAAGAAGCCACGACTGATGATGTTTTTGGGATTTCGGATGTCCAAAAAGAGAGTTGGCTTGCTACTTATCCCAATGAAGAATTTGGCATTACTGGAGAAGATATTTTATCCGAAGATTTTCGCAGTAAAGGCAGAATTGAAAAAAGAATTGAAATAGTAAAAAATCCAAATTCCAATACAAAATTTTTTGTGGCAAAAGATAGGGAAAAAGTTGTTGGTTATTGCTGTGCTCAAAAATTTGAAGATTTTAACAAAATTAAATCAATTTATATTTTGCCTGAATTTCATAAAATGGGAATTGGTAAAAAATTGATGCATAAAGCTTTTGATTTTTTTGGAGATAAAAAACCAATCAAATTATCTGTAGCAATTTATAATCAAAATGCAATTGATTTTTATGAAAAGCTTGGGTTCGTAAAAGGCCAAAGATTTGAGCATAACCCAGAAGGTGTTTTTATTAGTGGTAGAGAGATTCCTGAAATGGAAATGATTTTAATAAAATGAAAACATGAAAAACATCTTTATCACAGGTATATCTGGCACAGGCAAAACAGTAATCGCGGAAATCCTAAAAGAAAAAGGGTTTAATGCTTTTGATATGGATATGTATAATCTTTGTTGTTGGATAAACAAATTAGACGGAAAGAAAGTAGATTATGAGGTAAAGCTGAACAAAGCATTCATCGATTCACATATTTGGGTTTGTGATATAGAAAAGTTAAAAAATATGCTTAATACAGAAGGTAAAGTAATAATGCTTGGTCACCCAGAAAATATTGATGAAATTTTGCCTCTTTTTGATAAATTTATTCTTTTACAATGCAAACCAGAAACTTTTTTGAAAAGAATTTTAGAGCGAAAAGATAATGATTTTGGCAAAGACGAAACCGCCCAGCAACATCTCTTGGATACTTATGAAAAATTTGAAAAAGAAATGCTAAATAATGGAGCTATATCTGTAAATGTAGATATCCCGTTGGAAGAAGTGGTCAACAATATTGTTAGTGAAATTCAATAAAAATTTTACTTGCATAAAATTTTTGCGCGAGTGTATAATGAGTATGCACTCAACTTGTCCAACGAATTTTTTAATGGCCGTCTTTGGACAATCCAATTCGTTGGGTTGAGTGCACCAAGGGCGGCCATTATAGTTTATGAAATATTTTTTATACGCTCGCAAAAGTACAGACGTCGAAGACAAGCAAGTTTTGAGCATTGAAGATCAACTTGCGGAATTGCGCGTGTTGGCTAAAAAAGAAAATTTGGAAATTGCGGAAGAATTTGTAGAAAAGAGGACTGCTAAAATGCCCGGTCGTCCTGTTTTTAATGAAATGGTCCGTAAAATTCAAAACGGCGGAGCAAGTGGAATTGTCTGTTGGAAGTTAGACAGATTGGCTCGCAATCCGGTGGATGGTGGACAAATCAGTTGGATGCTACAGCAAGGAATTATTCAACATATTCGCATCCACGAAAAAAGTTATTATCCCTCGGACAATGTTTTGATGATGTCAGTTGAGTTTGGAATGGCAAATCAGTTTATTCGCGATCTTTCTACAAATGTTAAGCGTGGTTTGCGAGCCAAAGTTGCCAGAGGCGAGTTTCCAAGCTCCGCTCCAGTTGGGTATTTGAATGATACGAGAAGAAGAACAATTGTAGTTGATCGCAAAAAGTCAAAAATTATTCGTGAGGCGTTTGAGTTGTATTCTCAAGGCGAAAGCCGTTTTGAAGATATTTCAAATTTTCTTTTTGAGCGAGGAGTCAAAAGTTTAGGCGGATTAAAACTCCACAAAGACCGAGTCAAATGGATCTTCTCCAATCCATTTTATTACGGTCATTTCTATTACGGCGGAGAAGTTCACGAAGGAAAACATCCCGCCATTGTTGAGAAAAAACTTTGGGACAAAGTGCAGAAAGTTATGGTTGAGCGAGGCCACCCCATGAAGCCACACAACGAACCCAAAGTTTTTTGTGGAATTTTCAGATGTAGTACTTGTGGCATGATGGTAACGGCCGAAGACAAGTACAAAAGATGCAAAACCAAAACTCATCATTATGTGTACTATCACTGCACTCATAAATCTAAAACTATTAAATGTAACGAGCCGTGTATTGAAGAGAAAGTTTTAAACGAGCAAATTTCAGAAATTCTCTCAAACTACGCCATGCCCTCGCCATGGCATAGAGAATTTGAAATTTGCATCAAAAACGACGAAAAAGAAGCTGAATTGAGTTCTAAAGTCATTGTGGATGATTTGAGAAACAAGATTTCTGATATATCGGAAAAAATCCAAAGACTTCTGGACATCTATATCGCCCAAGATATTGATCGAGAAACATATCTCAAAGAACGCTCAAAACTTTTCTCCGAGAAGAAAAGTTTTGAGGAGAAAATGTATAAATTGGAAAGAGACGCCACAGCGTGGCTCGAACCAATGCGAGAATGGCTAGAATCGGTTAAAAACCTAGATGAAATCGCGGAAAGGAACGACCTCTCCTCGAAAAAATCACATCTCCAGAAAATCTTCGGATCGAACCTCTTTTTGCACGACAAGAAAATCCAAGAAAACCCTTCTCCTCCATACGCGGCGCTTCGCGCCGCGCTCCAAAATTTTTCACCTTTTCAAACAAGTTTTATTCGGGCTGGGAGACTAGGGATCGAACCTAGATTAAAAGCTTCAAAGGCTTCTGTCCTACCATTAGACGATCTCCCAATTTATCAAGCCGTAGCTTTTAGCAGAGGCTGATTTATTATTTATACCATTAAATAGAGCAAGAATCTATAATGGCAAGTTCAATAGGAAGCTCGGGTATGGAGGAGTAAGTTTGACGAGAAAAAGCTTCTAGAAAAGTGATTAATGTTTTGGAGTTAACACTTTTTGCGGTTTTAGCTATTTCAGAGAGTTTTAAAAACTCCTCCTCCCCCGTCTCATCTATTACTAATTTCTTCATATCTGGAGCAAAGCGTAAAAGCAAAACAAAACGCAGGGAGCGTAATATCATCTTAAGGAATACCTGCATGTCGGCGTTTTCTTCGTTAGCCTTTCTCACGGCCTCTATCCCCTTTTCTGCATTTTGTTCTTTGATTGCTTCTAAAATTTCTAAAATATATGTTGAACTTGGGGCGCCCAAAACTTTTTCTACTTCAACGGCAGAGAGTTTTTTGTCGGACGAGGAGTGAATAATTTTTTGCAGGACAGAATAAGCGTCTCGAAATGAGCCATCAGCCAATGTGGCAATAAGATTGGCCGACTTTTTTTCAATATCATATTTTTCTTCTTTAGCGACCATAAGTATTGATTCAACCAAAATCTGATGAGTTGGTTTTTTGAAAGTAAAACATTCACAACGCGAAACGACTGTATCTGGCAATTTGTGTTGTTCGGTGGTGGCCATTATGAAAATTACATGCTCTGGTGGCTCTTCTAAAGTTTTGAGGAAAGCGTTCCAAGCTTCTTTGGTGAGCATATGGGCTTCGTCCATTATGTAAACTTTGTATTTTGAAGAATATGGATAAGTGTGAACTGCGTCTCTAATTTCTCTTATTTCATCAATACCCCTGTTTGAAGCAGCATCCATCTCATAAACATCTTCACTGCTCACTTTTAGCGCTTTTGCAAATATGCGGGCAATGCTGGTTTTGCCTATTCCTCGACTGCCCGAAAAAAGGTAAGCGTGGGAAATCTTGCCGGTTTTTGCCTCATTTTCTAAAACCGAAACAATATGATCTTGGCCCTTTATTTCCTTAAAACTTTGAGGTCGGTATTTCCTATACAATGTGGTTTCCATAATTCCATTCTATACCTGAAATCAAAAATCACAAAATAGCTTCTCTCACTCGATACAGAAATTTCTTGCTAGAAATTTCCTTGTCCTCACCTTTTCACAGGTTCCGGAATCTCGCTCAAGAACTATTTTTTGATTTTTTAATTTGTATTTTTCTTTGATATAATGAACGTATGTCATTTTCTCATAAAACTAGAGTTGGTGTTTTGCGAGGCGGGCCATCGCCTGAGTATGAAATATCACTTAAAACTGGTGGCAACATTTTATCGAATTTACCAGAAGAATATGAACCAGTTGATATTTTCATTTCTAAAGAAGGTATATGGCATGAGAAGGGGCTTGAAAAAAAACCAGAAAAAATATTGCAAAAAATTGATGTTGTTATAAATGGATTACATGGCAAATATGGAGAAGACGGAGAAGTACAAAAACTTATGGATCATTTTGGTGTGCCTTACACCGGTTCGGGCGCTATCGCTTCCGCGCTAGCTATGAATAAGATTGCTTCTAAAAGAATTTATAATAATGGTCTTCTCAAAACTCCAGTATTCACCAGTATTCCCTTTGAAGATTTAACACGAAGTAAGATTAGGGAAGTATATGAAAATATGCTTTCACCGTTTGTAGTTAAACCTTCAAATGCTGGCTCTTCAGTTGGGGTTTATATCGTAGATTCCCTGCCAGAGCTTGAAGAAGCGGTCATAGCTGCCTCCACATATTCACCAGCTATTTTAATTGAGGAATACATTAGTGGTAAGGAAGCTACTTGTGGAGTGATTGAGGGTTTTCGGGGACATGAATATTACACACTTTTGCCGATTGAAATAAGACATAACAAAAGTTTCTTTGATTATGAGTCAAAGTATTCTGATACTGGCGCTGAAGAAATTTGCCCAGGAAATTTTAGCGTAAATGAATCAAAAGAGATTGAGCAAATGGCAATACAAGCACACAAAATTTTAGGTTTGCGGCATTATTCGCGCTCTGATTTTATAATCAATCCTAAACGCGGAATTTATATATTGGAAACAAATTCTCTTCCAGGATTGACCAAAAAATCACTTGTCCCCAAGGCTTTAAATTCGGTCGGCGGCAACATCAAAGAATTTCTCTCTCACCTCCTCTCCAAAACTTTGAATAGAAAATAATTTCTATAAATCGGGTGGACCCTACAGGACTCGAACCTGCCACCTCCTCATTGCAAATGAGGCGCTCTAGCCAGATGAGCTAAGGGCCCATATTTAAAGACCTAAATAATATAACATATTGTAATAGATATACAAAATTATGACTCGGATATTTTACAATCATAAAAACCAGAAAATATTTTTCTAAAAAATCTATATTAGACGCTGAGCGTTTGATATTGACAAAAAAGCTCGTTGGGCGTATAATATAGGTAGATTAATAGCTGGCAACTCCAGCAAGAAAAGGAGTAGATCATGTCAGAATATGCTTGGTCCAGTTTTGTAGCCATTCTCCCTCTCCACAATCTCGTCGGTTGCGGAGAGGTGGAAGAGTTGCTCTACTTTTGCTCATTCGTGAGCAAGGGTAAGTGCAAGTCCTATCACGTCGAGTTTCTTGAAAAAGAACTCATGAAAATGGTGAGGATTTGGCCGACGTTCCTTGGCCAATCTGAAATAAATAAATTGATTCGTAGGACCTACAATAAGGCACTGCGAAGGCACTTTCATGAGAATCGGTTTGGTCCCAAACCGAGAAGGATCACATTCCGCCCCGACTCTTTGAGGTATACAACCTCTTTCGGGGCTGTCATTACCCTGTCCCATCTTCCCAACGGAGTTCCGGTCTTTGTCGTTCAGGCACGTACCGAAGAACAAATGTTCAGGTACGCAAACCTTGTTCTTTAACCCGTCTTGTTAGTATTTAATAATAACGAGACGGCCAGATTTCCATAATGTTATGGGATCAAAGACGCCGCTTATACAAAATGTATTAAGCGGTTTTGATTTGTATTTTTTATCAAAAACTCATATAATTATATATAAGATGTTGGGTCTAGGAGACAAAAAAATATCTACTGAAAGTTATAAAGGAGTGCGTGATTTTTATCCGCAGGATCAGGTGGTGCAGGACTATATTTTTGGTGTGATGAGTAAAGTGGCGCGCTCTTGGGGATATGATGAATATGGCGCTTCGGTTCTCGAGCCACTCCAGCTTTATCAATCTAAAACAAGTGAAGAAATAGTTAGAGAACAAATTTATTCTTTTAAAGATAGAGGAGATAGAGATGTGGCGCTACGTCCTGAGATGACGCCCACAGTAGCCAGAATGATAGCCTCTAAAATTCAAGAACTTCCTGCGCCTATAAGATGGTATTCTATTCCAAATTTATTTAGATATGAAAAGCCTCAGCGTGGTCGCTTACGTGAACACTGGCAGTTAAATGTCGACATGTTTGGTGTTGGGAGCTTGCTTGCTGAGATAGAAGTGATATCAATGGCTTACGATATCATGAAAGAATTTGGTGCTGATAGTAAAGATTTTATGATTAAAATAAATAGTCGTCCCCTGTTGGATGATGTTTTTAAAAAAATTGATATAAACGACGATAAAAAGCAGTTTGTTTATAGACTCATAGATAAAAAAGAAAAGATGTCAGACGAATCATTCAGGCATTCTTTAATTGCTCTGATTGGAAACAGAAAAACTGAGGAATTGATGGAAAGTTTATATTTTGGAAAAGGACTGCTTACTATGATGACCGAAAGTGAAGCTGCTAAATCGTTGAATAAAACTATCGAAACCTTAAGACATCGAGGAGTCTCAAATTTGGTTTTTAGTCCGACACTTACTCGTGGTTTTGATTATTACACGGGAATTGTTTTTGAGGTTTTCGATACTAACAGTGAGAATCCACGTTCACTTTTTGGCGGTGGAAGATATGATGATTTGGTGGGCGCTTTTACCAACCAGAAAGTTCCCGCTTTTGGTTTTGGTATGGGTGATGTGACCATCAGAGATTTTTTGGAGACCCACAAACTATTGCCTAAGATTGACTCTACTACCGATATTTATATTTGTGTGCCACCAGAAACCGATATGGAAGAGGTTTATAAAATAGCAGAGGATTTAAGAGGCAAAAAAATAAATGTAGCGGTTGATATTTCTGGCAGAAAACTCTCTGACCAACTCAAGTCGCTTGATAAGCGTCATATTCCTTTTGTTATCACTGTTGGTGCGGAAGAAATTAAAAATCAAAAATTTATTATTCGTAATACCGAAACTCGAGAAGAAAAATCTGGAAGTATTGATGAAATTCTAAAAATATTTAATGCGTAAATTAGTTTTTGACATTGAAACTTCAAATATTTTTCAGGAAGTCGGGTCAAACAATCCGGCTGATTTGTCTATATCAGTTGTCGGCCTTTATGAATATAAAAATGACAAATACAGCACATTTCTTGTAGAAGATTTTGGCAACCTCTGGCCTATTATTGAAGATGCCGACATGCTCATTACTTTCAATGGTGATCATTTTGATATTCCACTTTTAAATAAATATTATTCTGGTGACTTATCTAAAATAAAAAGTCTAGATATTTTAAGAGAAATGCAAAAAGTGGCGGGTAGAAGAATGAAGCTTGATCAAATCGCCGAAGGTAGTCTGGGGGTAAATAAAACTGGCCATGGCCTTGATGCCATAAAATGGTGGCGAGAGGGCGATGTAGAGAAGGTTAAAAAGTACTGTCTTGATGATGTGCGTATTACCAAGGATGTTTATGAATATGCTCTTAAAAACAACAAGCTTATTTTTAAAGAAGGTCCAAATTTAAATGAAGTGAAGCTCGATACATCCGACTGGGAAACTCTGCCCCCTTCCTCCTCCCTCAACTACACTTTGCCTTTTTAGTCTAAAAGGATATAATCAAGTAATTAAAATTAATCAAATATGATATGGAAGAAAATAAAAAAAGTATGAGTGAAAAATTATCATTGCCAGTTTCAATTATTATAGCCGGACTTTTAATCGCGGGCGGTATCTATATGAATGGCCGAGTTACCAAGATTAATCCTACGGTTACTCAAAAACAGCAAATAGCTTCTCAAAATCTTGGCGATACTATGCGACCAATTGATGCCAATGATCATATTTTAGGAAGTTCAAAGGCGAGAGTTTTGGTAGTCGAGTATTCTGATACTGAGTGCCCTTTTTGCAAAGTATTTCATGCGACTATGAATACTATAATGCAAGAATACGGCAAAGATGGTGAGGTCGCTTGGGTTTACCGACATTTTCCTATCGAACAACTTCACAGCAAAGCATTTAAAGAATCACAAGCGACAGAATGCGCTGCACAACTTGGAGGTAATAGTAAATTTTGGGAATACATAAATAAAGTTTATGAATTAACTCCTTCAAATGATGGCTTAGATCCAAAAGAGCTTACTAATATTGCAACAGGAGTAGGACTTTCTTCTACCCCCTTCAATACATGTCTGGAAAGTGGAGAATTTGATGCAAAAATTAAGGCTGATATGCAAAATGCTCTAGAGTTGGATGCCGGAGGCACACCATACAGCCTGGTTGTTGATACTAAGAAGAATGAATTTTATCCTATCAAAGGCGCCTATCCTTATGCCCAAGTCAAACAAGCTATTGATTTGATTCTAAAGAGCTAATTTACGATAGCCACAGTATTTACAATTTGGGTCGGAACATCTTGCCGATATTATTTGTCCTGACCAAACACTCTCTATTAAGTCATTGATTTCTGATTTTGCTTTTTGGATGTCAAATTTTGTTATGGGTAAGGTGATTTCTGGGCAGCGGCCCTTACTATCTGGTTTTACAAAAACTAAAGCCGGCTCTATCTTCTTCCCCGTGTATTTTGGATTATTTTCTAGAAGCATTTTGTAAAATACAAGCTGACGGAAATAATTACCATCACTATCTTTTGTCTCTCCCTTGATTGCTTTTTCGCTCATCGCCTCTCTGGTTTTGTAATCAAATACTAATGCTTCTTTTTCTTTTAGAACTATGGTGTCGAGTTTGCCGTGGAGTTTTAGCTCTATTTTTTCTTTTTTATAGAAGTAATCTAAATATGTCTCTACCCAACTTTCAGTCGAGGCACTGCCCTCTTGGTTGAAATGATCTAAAAGAGCTCTTGCTACTTTGGGAGCGTTCTCAGTAAGCTCTAGAAGAATAGCCTTTTTTTCAAATATTGGCAGAAGAGATTTTTTAAAATAATCTTCAGCTGTTTTTATAATTATTTGAGAAATCTTTTTTTCATTGTGTGTTTTTGTTTTCCATACGTTGCTAAGTGCCTCATGCATGGCATTGCCCTTCTCCGAACTGGCGCTTGGCGGTTCTGGTAATCTCAAAATACTTTTATAAAAAAATTGATTGGGACAAGTCATAAAGTGATTTAGTGCGGTCACAGAGAGCCCATTTTCTAGTAAAACTCTTTTGGTGTATTCCACTTGTTCTTCCTCTTGCCTATTTTTAATCTTATCTATAGCGGTTGGGATTTCGGGCAGATTTGATTTTGGTATATTGGTTTTAGAGATGCAAGTTTGGTCGAGTTCATCTATAAAGCGAAGAGGAGTCAATACTTTTCCTGCCTCATCTTCGGCAGAGAGACTCACAATAATATGTTTTTTAGCTCTTGTTAAGCTCACATAAAACAATCTTCTTTCGTCGCGGATATCATCTTGCTCATCTTTTTCCGCTGGTAACACAAAGAATGAACTGCGATTTTTTCTAATCCATGTTTCTTCAACTGCAAATGGTAAAAATACATAATCAAATTCTAATCCTTTTGAACTATGAGCGGTCATTATTTTTATTTGTGAATCTGCCTCACCAGTTTTTATTTTTATTATTTTATTCTCCGCTGAAGCTCTGTATGAAAGAAGGCTACTAATTAATTCTCGAGGGTCCTCTATTTGGTTTGAACTCACCAAGTCAATGGCCAATGCACAAATACCTCTCCAAACTTCTGCTGAAAGCGGTGTTTTGCCGGCCATTTTTACAAGTCCTGAAATTTCACCTGCCAATATCAAATAATTTATAGCTCCTAAATTATTGACCTCTTTTTTTAATTGTTCTAAAGCAATAATTTTATTTTCAATTTCTTTTAAATCTCCAGCTCTTATCATTTTTATATATTTTGCTTGATCGGCAAAGTTCAATTGCCAAAGACCTCCTGCAAAAGTTTCTGCCAGAGCCTCAATTTTTGATGAATCAGCTAAAAACTCTAGAAGCGAAAAGAAGATTCGACCCAACGGATGCGAAAATATATTGGCACCTCGTTCGGCTGAAGCCTTGATATTATTTTTTTCTAATAAATCAAAAATACGAGCCACATCAATATTTCGGCGGACTATAATTGCGATCGTGGCGTTCTTTTCTTTCTCACTTAAAAGTTTTAATTTTTTTAATAAATAAGCTTCTTCTGATTCTGAGTTTGGACATATTATCAAATCAAGTGGTTTGGTATTTTTTTGATGTGATGATAGTTTGACTCGCAAATCTTTGTACTCCCCTTCAGCATAATTTTGTTCAATCATTTGGAAAGAGGCATCCAAAATATTTTGATGAGAACGATAGTTATCTTCTAGAGAAATAACCTTCATATTTTTCCATTTTTCCTGAAAACTTAAAAAATTTGCTACCGATGCACCTTGAAAACGGTAAATTGCCTGTTTTTCATCTCCAACCATGAAAAGATTTGGGCTATCAAAAAAATTAGCCAAAAGGAAAACAATCGAATTTTGAGAGTCATTGGTATCTTGATGTTCATCTACCAAAATATACAAAAATTTCTCCTGAAGTAATCTTAAAAGCAATTCGTCCTCTCTTAAAGTTTTTAATAATTCAAAAATTAAATCATCAAAATCTATTTTTCTCTCTTTTTCTTTTCTGATTTCATATTCATTATAAATTTTGGCAAAGAGCTCTGTTTTTTCACATTTCTCTATTTCTTTTAAAGCTGCAGCTTTTAGACTACCTTTAGTCTCGCCTCTGGTAGAAACCGAATCAGGATTATTTTTAATCCTTTCTATTTCTGATTTAGCAAAATCTTTAATCATATCGGGAGTCCAGGCCTCTTGTTTTGATTTGCTTATTGCTCCAAGTATTTTTTGGACATAAAAATCTGGTTCACCCAAAGGTCTTAATTTAGCAAACCTATTTTCTTTGAGTATTTTTCTTATAAGTTGCTCTGATTCGATTTCGGTAATTTGCTTTCTCCTAGAGAGATGAGTAAAATGATCGGCAAATTCTGAAATAATTGATGACGCAAAACCGTGGAATGTGTGGATGGGAACTTCGTAGGCTCTTTCTCCAATTAATTCTCTAAGTTTTGCTTTCATCGCTTTAACTCCGGCTTCTGTAAAAGTGAGGGCGAGTATCCCCCCTGGCGGAGTGTCTGTCAGTTTTAAAATATTAGCAATCCTTAATGTGAGGATAGTTGTTTTGCCCGTTCCCGGACCGGCAATTATCATAACGGGTCCCTCTATTGTGTCCACCGCTTCCTTCTGTTTGGGGTTAAGCCTTTTGTATGCTTTTTTAAATTCCTCTGAAATCATGCCTTAATTATACACTATCCACACCCATTTGCATTGACAGCCAAAATATGATATAATATATGTCGGATCGGAGGGTAGAAGTTCTCATGGATTATCTTAAGAAATTTAAAAAGAGATTCTTTGGGTTCCTCAAGGGATTTCTCGGCGCATTTTTGGATGAGATTAGGCTCATCCAATTGAAAAACAGGATTAAATCTCTGAAAGAAGATATGGAGATGGATCGGATGTTCAAGTTTGGTCTGGACGAAAACAAGATCGTCGAGATAGCACTTCTGTCTGAGGCCCACAACATCGTCCTGCGGCGAATCAGGGCGCGAGAAGAGAGAGCTCTTGGTCGCGAAGGTCGTCGGAAGGAAAAACAGCATAGGAGGATCGCTCACGCGTGACTCTCCCACTTTAGGCTCGGTTGCAACACTTTGCAACCGAGTCATCTCTTTTATTTGTATGTTTTTCCTCTTTTCTCCCCTCTCCTTAGTTTAAGGAGAGGGGTTGGGGTGAGGTTAGAAGAAATGTTGTAATCTTTTTATTTTTTCGTGTTGGCGCATTTTTTCAAGCGCTTTGGCTTCGATTTGGCGGATACGCTCACGAGTGACGCCAAATTCTTTACCCACATCTTCAAGAGTGTGATATACCCCATCAATCAAACCATTTCTCATTTCAATTATTTTTCTCTCTTTTGGCGGCAAGTCAGCAAGTATTTCATTTAATTGGTCTCTGATAATTCTGCGGTTTGAGTCTTGATCTGGCGCAGTTATTTTTTCATCTGCCATAAAATCGCTTAAGGTCGATTTGCTGTCATCTTCATCCCCCACTGGGCTTTCAAGAGATATCGTGCCCTGATCAATTTTTTCAATCATATAAATTTTTTCCGGTTCAAGTCCCATTTCTACGGCGATCTCTTCTGGCAGGGGGTCTCGGTTTAAGTCTTGAGAAAGTCGACGCACCACTTGCTTGTATTTAGCAATTGTTTCAACCATATGTACCGGTACTCTGATAGTCCTTGATTGATCAGCTAGGGCGCGGGTGATAGCCTGTCTAATCCACCAAGTAGCGTAAGTGGAAAATTTATAACCCTTTGTATAATCAAATTTATCTACTGCTTTAAATAGGCCCAAGTTCCCTTCTTGAATGAGGTCAAGCAAAGTCAGGTCAGAGCTTCGGCCCACATATTTTTTGGCAATGGAAACAACTAAGCGCAAGTTGGCTCTGGCCAGTATGTTTTTTGCTTCCTCGTCGCCATTTAAAATTCTTTTGGCAAGCTCCTTTTCTTGAGCGCCAGAAATAAGTGAATGTTGGCCGATCTCTTTTAGATACATTTGGATGGAATCATATGAAGCCTCATCTTTAAAATGGTCTTTGGCTTTTACCAAAGAAAGGTCGTCTAGCAATTTTCCGCCTTCTAAAATATCGATACCAGCTATCACACAATCCTCATAAATTGCTTCAAGTGAAATAATATCATCTTCAATGGTTGGGAATTCTTTTAAAATCTCATCATATGTAATAAAACCTCTTTCTTTGCCCTTTGCAATAAGTCTGGCTTTTTTGGCATTAACCTCAGAAGAAGACTTTTTAGACGCTTTTTTAACAGGTTTTTTAGTCTTAGTTTTAACTTTTTTATTTTTCTTGATTTTTTTTACTACTTTAATTTTCTTTATTTTTTTATGCTTAATCACTTTTTTCTTTTTCAATTTGGTTTTTTGTTTCTTTTTTGCCATATTATTTTATTAAATTAATTGTTAATTTTTTAATTTTTTCTTCTATATTTTTAAAATCTAATTTTGCCCTTTTCTCCTCCTCTTTTGAAATATTCTGATTATCGAGAGTGATTGCGATTTCTTGAAGTTTATTTTTTAAATATTCTAATTCCACTCTTCGTATTATTTCTTCCTCAGTTTTTTTGATATCTCCTCCCATTAGATGCATTTCCGCTTCAAATATTAGAGCTTCTTTGTTTTCAGCATAATTTTCTAATCTTCTTTCGATTTCTTCCTTTCCTATAATTTTCTGCCATTTTTCCTTAAGCGTTGATTTTTTGTTATTAAATTCTTCTGAAAAAATTAGACCGATAATTATTCTCTCTAAACTGACTTCGTTTAAATTTATATTTTTTATTGATTCTTTTGTTTCTGTAGAATTAAGTTGAGGGATTCTTTTTAAATCATTCCAGACATCATCTTCTCTCACTTTAGTTTTTAATGCAATTTTTTTTACACATTGGGTTTTTTCCATTTCACTCGAAATAAGGTGAACAAATGGAAGCACTTCTTTCATTATCGCTTTAGCCAAATTTTTACCGCTATTTTCTTTTATTGTTTTTTCCAAAATGTAATCTATAAAATGTTTTGATTCTTTAAGCGCGGTTTTCCATTTTTCTGGGTCTTCTTTTGCTACCGAGGCTGGGTCTTCATTTGTTGGAAGAGTAACTATTTTAACCTCCATATCTGAAGAGAGTGCTAGCTCGGCTGCTCGGTGAGCCGCCTTTTCTCCTGCCGAATCCGAGTCGTAAGCAATAATCACTCGATTAGAAAGTTTTTGTAATTTTTTTAAGTGTTGCTCTGTCAGGGCCGTTCCTGATGATGCCACTGTATTTAAAACTCCTGATTGATGAGACATCAAAAGATCCATCTGTCCCTCAACCAAAACCGTATAATCTAATTTTCTAATATAATTTTTAGCCACATTTAATCCATATAGTACTTCTGATTTGTAGAATAATTTAGTTTCTGGCGAGTTAAGATACTTTGGAGTTTTTTCGTCTTCTCTAAGTGATCTGCCGGAAAAAGCAATAACTCGCCCCGCAATATCAAAGATAGGAAACATTATTCTATTTCTAAAAGTGTCATAATACTTTTCTTCGCCGTCTATCTTTTTGATAAGACCAACTTTTAGCATTTCTTCTCTTGAAAATCCTTTTGCTAACATTTCATCGCAGAGGCTTCGCCATTCATCCTTGGCAAAACCTATTCGCCATAGATCTATCGAATTTTTTGACAGCCCTCTTTTTTCTAAATATTTTAAGTTAGCTTGATTTTGCTCGAGATACTTCTGAAAGGTATTGGTTGCAGTTTCCATAATTTCATACATCCTACTTTTTTTATCTGATCTTTCGGTATCTTCTCTTTTGAAATTTTTCAATTCAACACCAGCTCTGTTGGCGAGTGATTCAAGGGCACCTTTAAAATCTAGACCTTCAAATTTTTCTACAAACGAAAAGATGTCTCCTTTTTCTCCGCAACCAAAGCAGTAGAAAGTTTGTCTGGTTGGAGAAATAAGAAAACTAGGCGTCTTTTCGTTATGAAAAGGACATCTGGCTTTGAAGTTAATCCCCGCCTTCTCAACTTTTATATAAGAAGATATGATATCAACGATATCAAGCTTCTCTTTTATTTGTTCTACATTTGTAGACATTTTTAATTCTCCACATCCAATTTCTTTTGGAGTTCTTGGATCATTTCAAATTTTTGGCTTCCCTTAAATCCTGAACCAGCTGGGATAAGTCGACCGATGATGACGTTTTCTTTTAGGCCTTTGAGTTCATCTTCGGTGCCGCGCAAAGCGTTTTGGATAAGCATACGGGTTGTGTGTTGGAATGATGCTGATGAAAGGAAGCTCTTTCGAGAAAGAGAAACCTCGGTAATGCCGTAGAGAAGAGGCTCAGATTTTGCTTCTTCTCCACCATGTTTTTTCACTAATTCATTTTGCAAAATAAGATCACTTTGGGCGACAACATCACCTTGAGAGAAAGTGGTATCTCCCGGATTCTTTATTTTTCTTCTTGAAAACATTTGTTTGATTATAACTTCGATATGTTTTCGGGAAACGGGCTCTCCTTGTAGTTCATATATTTTTGTAATTTCATGAATGATGTAGTTTTGAGTTGCCTCTTTGCCTGCATACTTAAACAATTCATCCAAATCAGCTGAACCGTCTGTAAGCAAATCGCCTTTTTTAATTTTATCTCCAACTTGTACCAAAACTACGCGGTGATAATTTACAGGGTATTCAACCATTGTCTTTGATTTTTCTGATTCGTCTGGCAAGATGTAAATTATTTTATCCTTATCATTTGTTTTAATTTCACTGACAACTCCGTCAACCTTTGAAATGGTAGCAGGATTTTTTGGCAATCTGTTTTCAAAGACTTCCTCGACACGAGGCAAACCTTGGGTGATGTCTCCCCCGACTGATGCAGTACCTCCAGCGTGGAAAGTTCTCATTGTAAGCTGAGTTCCTGGTTCACCGATTGCTTGAGCGGCGACAGTACCAACCGCTTCGCCTAATTCAACTACCCTATCTTTCCCGAGATCGGCACCATAGCAATGAACGCAGATACCATCTAGTGTTTTACAGGTAATTGGTGATCTTACCAACAATTCAGAAATTCCAGCGGCCTCGATTTGGATTGCGTCATCTCTCGAGATGAAATGATTTCTTTTAAATAATACGTTGCCGTCCTTGTCCTTCAAATCTTCAGCCAAAAATCTTCCTTTGGCTACTTTGGCAATTGATACCTCAATACCAGATGAGGTAATTTTGCTCAACATTATTCCGTCTTTACAGCCGCAATCATCTTCAGTGACCAAACTATCTTGAGAAACATCAAACAGCTTTCTGGTTAGATAACCAGCCTTTGCCGTGTTAAGAGCGGTGTCAGTAAGTCCCTTACGAGCGCCGTGAGTGGTAATGAAGTATTCGATAGGGGTTAATCCTTCTTTGTTTGATGAAATAATTGGAAAATCAATCGTTTCCCCCGCTGTGTTAACAATCAAACCTTTCATGCCCGCCATCTGAGTAAGTTGGCCTATAGAACCTCTGGCGCCCGATTTCACTAAGTCATAAACTGAACCTTTTTTACTCATAGTTTCTTTCATTGATTTCTCAACCTCTTCTTTTGTTGCAGTCCAGATTTCAATATTTTTAGATTTTTTTTCATTATTAGAAAGAAGTCCTGAATCATATTGTTCTTGAACTATCTCAATTTTCTCTTTGGCTTTGTCTATAATTTCATATTTATCTTTTGGTATTTCAACATCTTCAATGCTCCAAGTGATTCCAGATACTGTGGCGTATTTAAAGCCAAAGTCTTTTATTTTATCCATAATAGACGGAATCGATTCTATACCATATCTTTGAATCAAATCATCGACTATGCCCGACATCTTTTTTCTATCAATTTCAGCATTTATGAATGGATAGTCTTTTGGTAAAACGGCATTAAACAAAAGTCGGCCAACGGTAGTTTCGAACAACTCGTTTTCGAATTTTGCATATTTTGGAGAATTTGTGCCCAACACTTTAATTTTGGCTCGATATTCAACCATATCAAAATCATGAGCAGTAATAGCCTTATTTGGATTTGGAAAAATCATACCTTCGCCTTTTTCTCCATCCACTTCCTTGGTCATCCAATAACAACCAAGAATAATATCTAATTGCTTGTTTGATATTGTTGAATCACCGCTGCCAGGCTTCAAAATATTTTTATCTGAGGCCATTATCATTTTGGCTTCCATTTGGGCTTCAGGAGAGAGTGGTACGTGGACAGCCATCTGGTCTCCGTCGAAGTCGGCATTAAAAGCGTTACAAACTAATGGGTGAACCTGGATGGCGTTGCCTTCAATAAGGATTGGTTTGAATGCCTGTATACCAAGTCGGTGAAGTGTCGGTGCTCTGTTCAGAAGAACATATCTTTCCTTAATAACATCTTCCAAAATTGCCCAAACCTCAGGTATTTTGTCATCAATAAGTCGACTGGCTCCACGGACGTTGTATGCCAACTCTTGTTTCAAAAGCTGTGAAATAACGAAAGGTTTAAAAAGTTCGAGCGCCATATGTTTTGGCAAACCGCACTGGTGAAGTTTTAAACTTGGGCCAACTACAATTACTGACCTACCGGAATAATCAACGCGCTTACCCAAAAGGTTTTGACGGAAGAGGCCGCGCTTTCCTTTAAGATTGTCGGCAAGTGATTTGAGTTCTCTTGATTTATTTGCCGCAGATGCTGCTTGTTGGCTGTTGTTGTGTCTAATAGAATTATCTACTAAGGCATCAACCGCTTCTTGCAAAATTCTTTTTTCATTTCTTAAAATCACATCAGGAGCAGAGATTTCCTTCAATTTTTTTAATCGGTTATTTCTGTTTATAACTCTACGGTAAAGGTCATTAACGTCAGAAGTAGCATATCTACCGCCATCGAGCGGCACCATCGGTCGCATAGCCGGCGGAATTACCGGTATTTTGGTGAGAAACATCCATTCTGGTCTTGTATTTGACCTGACCATGGCTTGAATGAGCGACAATCTTTTGGCAATTTTTGCTGCATCAGCTGATTTTGAGTCTTCTAGCTCTTTTTTAATTTTTTCCTCTAATTTATGTAGATCAATATTTTTAAATATGTCATAAATTGCTTCAGATCCTATGCCTGCTTCAAAAAATGTACCATATTTAATAGAATAATTATGAAAAGCAACTTCATCAATCACTCTTCCTTCTACAATATTTTCTATTTCTTTTTTTCTTAACAAAAGTTTCTCTTTTAAATCATCCTTCTCTTTTTCATCAGTTACATTTTTTATTCTTGATTTGAATTCAGCGTCCAAGTCTCTGAGGATAGATTGTTTTTCTTCAATGAATACCTTGGTAATGATATAACCAGCAAAATAAATTACTTTTTCTACATCGGCAGAAGTAAGCCCCAATATAAGAGCAATTCTAGAAGGCATACTTTTTAGAAACCATATATGAGCTACGGGCGCGGAGAGATCAATATGACCCATTCTTTCCCTTCTTACTATTGAGCGAGTAATTTCAACTCCACATTTTTCACATACAATACCTTTATAACGAATACCCTTGTACTTGCCGCAATAACATTCATAATCTTTATCTGGACCAAATATTTTTTCGTCAAAAAGACCATGACGCTCGCTTCTCTGAGTTCGATAATTGATTGTTTCTGGTTTTGTAACCTCTCCAAATGACCAATCCAAAATTGCTTCAGGAGATGCAAGCGAAAGTTTAATCAGGTCAAAATCTACTGCAGAATTTAAATTTTTATTAATCATTTTTTGTTTGGTTATCTTTTAAGAGTTTTATATCTAGGGCTAATCCTCTAAGATTGTTCACTAACACGTTAAATGCTGCTGGCAAATTTTCTCCTCTTATTCTCTCCCCTTTAACTATCGCGTCAAAAGCGGCGCTACGGCCAAGGATATCATCTGATTTTATGGTAAGCATTTCTCGCAAAGTGTAAGCAGCTCCGTGTCCCAAAAGTGCCCAGACTTCCATTTCTCCAAATCTTTGACCGCCTCCTTGAGCTTTTCCTCCAAGAGGTTGCTGAGTAATGAGCGAGTATGGACCAATTGATCTCATGTGGATCTTGTCTTCTACCATGTGATCAAGTTTCAAAATGTACATATAACCAACGGCAGTTTCTTGCTTGAAGGCTTCACCTGTTCGACCATCATAAAGTTGCATTTTGCCATTTTCATTCCAGCCGGCTTTCTTTAACTCTTCTCTAATCTCTGCATCAGTTGCTCCAGCAAAAGGAGGCACAATAGCTTGATACCCCAGTGTTTTAGCGGCCAAACCGAGATGGATTTCCAAAACTTGACCCAAGTTCATTCTTGAAGGAACGCCAAGTGGTGTCAAAATTATATCAATTGGGGTGCCATCAGCTGTGTAAGGCATATCTTCAATTGGTAATATTTTAGAAATAACACCCTTGTTGCCGTGCCTTCCCGCCAATTTGTCTCCGACAGAAACATTCCTGATTTGGGCTATTTCAATATGAATTCTTTTTATGATTCCTGATTCTAGCTTGTCACCCTTTTCTCTAGAGAAAATCTGAACATTTATTATTCTGCCTTTTTTGCCACCCTCTACTCTTTTTGAAGTATCTTTTACATCTCTAGATTTTTCGCCAAAGAGTGAACGAAGCAGTCTTTCTTCTGGAGTGAGTTGGCTTTCTCCTTTTGGAGTAATTTTGCCAACCAAAATATCTCCCGGATTTACTTCAGCGCCGATTCTGATCACTCCATCTTCTGCAAGATTTTTTAATTTATTTTCGCCAACGTTAGGAATATCACAGGTGGTCACTTCAGGTCCGAGTTTGGTATCACGAACGTTTACAACCACCTCATCGATGTGAATAGTAGTAAATTTGTTTTCTTTAATTAGTCTTTCCGAAAGGATAATAGCGTCTTCGTAGTTTGCTCCAGACCATGATAGGAATGCAATCATAATATTTTGACCCAATGCCATTTCTCCTTGAACACTAGTTAATGTATCTGCCAAAACATCACCCGCTTTGACGTGGTCACCAACATTTACAATTGGTCTTTGATGGAAACATGTAGCGCCGTTTGTTCTGGCAAAATTTATAAGTCTATAATGATCTTTGCTATTTTTATTAGTATTTATTTCGATTGACATCCCGTCAACTTTGGAAACCGCTCCATCATTTTTAGCTATAACTAGGCGGCCAGTGTCTTTCATAGCTGCACCTTCAATGCCGGTGGCGACAAGGGGCGCTTCAGGCTCTACACATGGGGTAGCTTGTTTTTGCATGTTTGAACCCATGAGTGCTCTGTTGGCGTCATCGTGGTTAAGAAAAGGAATCATTGAGGTGGCGATTGAAAAGGCTTGGTTAGTAGCAATATCCATATAATCTACCTTCATTTTTGAGACGAGACTTGGTTTTCCATTCAAACGAACTTCAACCATATCTGCTTCAATTTTTCCATCGCTATCCATCGGAACAGATGCGTGAGCAATGGCCAATTTTTCTTCCTCTAGAGCATTTAAATATTCTATTTTATTAGTGAGCTTTCCGTCCTTAACTTTTACATATGGTGTTTCAATCATGCCAAATTCGTTGATGCGAGCATAAAGTGTTAAGTGCAAAATGAGACCGATGTTTGGACCTTCAGGGGTGTGGATTGGGCAAAGACGGCCATAATGAGAAGAGTGAACATCGCGCACTTCAAAACCGGCTCGGCTTCTGTTTAAGCCTCCAGGACCCAATGCAGAAAGTTGGCGCAAGTGCTCTATTTCTGCAAGAGGGTTTTCTTGAGCCATGAACTGAGAAAGTTGGTTGGTAGTGAAAAATTCTTTCAATCTGGCTTGAAGCGGCTTTGGTATTATAAATTGAACAGGAAGTGTCATATCGGTATCCACGGTAGACATTCGATTTTGCATATTTCGCTTTATTTGAGCCATACCAATACGAAACTTTTGTTGCATCATTTCTCCGACATATCTGACTCTCCTACTGCCAAGGTGGTCGATATCGTCTTCGACTGCTCCCGGGGTGCTGTTTAGAAGTATTATTTGATTTATAACCAATCTTAAGTCATCGAGGTTTAATGTTCTTCTGTCAGAGCCTTTTCCGCTGGTTGGTAAATTAAATCTTGAGTTAAATCTAAATCTGCCAACTTTTTGAAAATCGTATCTTTCACTATCAAAAAGATTCTTAAAGAATTCTCTGGCATTTTCAGCAGTGGCCAAATCGCCATCTCGTAGTCTTCTATAAATTTCAACAAAAGATTCATCAGCTGTTTTGGCGTGGTCTTTAGCTAATGATTTTTCTAAGTATTCCTTAGCATTTGGGTTATCTTTGAAAAGATCAAAAATTTCTGAATCGGTTTCTGCGCCAAAAGCTCTGAGAAGGGAGGCAACAGAAAACTTTCTTTTTCTGTCAATGCGCACATAAATCGCTTTATCTACATCAGTCTCAATTTCAATCCAGGCACCACGAGCAGGAATGATTTTAACTCCAAATAGAGATTTGCCCTTAATTTCAAGCTTGGTGAAAAAGGCACCAAATGATCTTGCGAGTTGGGGCACTATCACTCTTTCGATACCGCTAATAATAAATGTGCCGTGCGGGGTCATCATGGGAAAATCTGCCAAAAATATTTCTTGTTCCTTTTCTGTTCCCAATGTTTTGTTTTTCAGACTAACTCTTGCTTTTAGGGGTGCTTCATATGATAGCTTTTTTTCCTTTGCATAATACTCATCATATTTGGGTTCACCTAATTCAAAGCTTAAAAATTTAAATTCAAATTTCTTTCCGGATGTATCGTTAATAACAGTAAATTCATCAAAAATTTCTTTGATTCCTTTTTGAATCAACCAATCAAAAGATTCAATCTGATCCTTAACGAGATTTGGGATTGGAATCAGAGATTTCTTAAATCTGCTGAAATACTTTTTAGGTAACATTTTACCTGCTTCTTTTCTTTCTTTTGTGGTGCTTGTTGTCATAAATTATAATTATTAATTTTATTTATTTGTATTAAAATTTCCAAAACACAAAAATACACCCCAAAACTTTGGGGGACCTGATTCCTCTGGTTTTTAACTATTTATTTTTTTATAAGTCAAATCGTAGGACTTCGCTTGTAATCACCCCGTAAATTAACGAGGCGTTTTGGGTTATCAACACCCACCATTGACAAGCCACAACTCAATCAATCAATGTTAAACATCAGTATAATCTAACCAAAAAAATTGTCAAGTTTGTCAACTCACTTCTGTGGATAGCGATTTTATAGTCTTTTTTACTTCCCTGCTCTAATTAATGCAACGACAAATAGAGACTCAGCCCAACCTAGAGGGGTGTTTTCGTTTGGCTTGTCGGAATCAGAGTAATATAGTTCGGGGATTTGATCTTTATAAATAATATTTATTGATTTATTCAAATATTCTCTAGCTTTTTCATCTTCACCCCAACCCTTATATATAATAGAAAGCCAAGGAAAACCAAAACACCACTCAGCTTCCTCGCTTATTTCGTCAATATTTTTATTATAATATTTATCATTTTTGTATCTTATTACTCCTCTATCTCTTTTGAGATGATATTCTAGGTGTCTTACAATTTCTCTCCCCATATCTTCAGAGACAACATTGAAGGGATAAATTAGAGACAAAAGTGCCAGATCAGTAAATTTGCTTTTGGATTCTCTAGGTAAAAGTTTTATAAGAGTTTTTTCTCCCATCTTGATCAGGTCGTCAGGTATTTTAAATATATTCAATTTTGAAACTGATTTTAGTCCAGCGACGCAAGCACCGACTGATGAGGCGTGCACTTCTTCATATTCCTCCCAAACTCCATTGTCCTGGTCTTGCCAGTATTCTATGGACCCTAAATAATCAATCAATGTCTGGACTATCTCTTTTTCTTCTTCTGTTTCAATAATTTTAATTTCTTTTTGTTCCAAATCTCCAATTTTGAAAAGTATTTCTCCAACGGCATCATTTTGTTTATTGCCCCATTCCTCCCAAAATTCTTCAAATGTTTCTGGGTTATAACGAGCATGAATGTATTGAAATGTATTGTATGGTTTATTTTTGGATGCCCAACTTATTTTATCTTTATGTTTTATAAATACTTGAAGCAAAGCTTTCCAAACTTTTTTAACAGTATCCCAATCTTCGATTTCCTCAAATGCTAGGCAAGTATAAAAGTTGTCTCTAAGCCAAGCCTTATTATAGCCAGTTGAGACATCTGATCGGGATGCCAAAAAAAGCCCGCTCGGTGATTGAAGAGCGCGGATATTGTTCAAATGTTTATCTAAAATATCGTCGTTAATTTGCATTTTTTTATTTAGAAAAATTAAATAAGTATTGTTTCTGCGTTAGGTCATTTAAGATAAGGCTCTTGAAACAATATTATTTAATTTTTCTTAAAATTATTTTCCTAAAACATTCTTCTCATACAACCTTTTCGCTTCCGAAAGCATCTCTTTCAAATATGGTCTCTTGTTTTCCATAAGTTCGGCGAGTAGTGGGTAATTTTTCTTAGCCTCAGCATAAAGAGAAATCACCTTTTCTTCTTCTTTAAAAAATTCAAGCATTTTGAGAGACAGCTTTTCTTCATAATACTTTTTATCATCATCAATACCCCTGCCTCTGATACTTTCAACTATTTCTTTAGCAATATCGGTTTCTGCTTGCGCCTGGGCAATCAAAAAATCTACCTCATCTTTAATTGGATATTTTGCCATAAAATTAGTTTCTTTCTTCTCTGCCACTAAAACTTAGTTTGTTATCTTCTACAACTCGTCTTATAACTCCGCTAGTTTCCATATGCTTATCAAACATGCTGCGCACACTAATTTCAGCTCGCCTCTCTTTTTCTTCTCGTCCCTCTATTTTTTCTGATTCATCAGTGGGTCTCAATTTTATTTCTTGTTTATCAAATCCTTCCATATTTTTATATTTAACTAATAAACTTTTTACTTTCTCCTTTTTAACTTATATTAATTTTACCTTACATATTTTTAAAAAGCACTATAAGTTATACACTTTTTAATATCAAATAGTTTTGTTATAATAGTTAAGTACTAGTTCTTTATGAATGAACCAAAAGAGAAATCCACCGATCCTGAGCGTAGCGAAGGGCAATGCATTTCTCTTTTGGCTTAACTTATATAGGCACGAAAAAGACGCGTCTTTTTTTGTGCCAAGCAGTTAAGTAAACAAAAACAGCACTGTGGAGGCGCTGTTTTTGTTTATTTTTTTCTTTTCTTGTTTCGCCAGTCTTCAATTTTCTTGTGGTCACCGGAGAGTAATATTTTTGGCACTTTATATTTTTTGCCTTTATATTCTAAAACCTCGGGCCGAGTGTAAACATCTGAAGAAGAAGCCCTAGACTCTTCTAATGAATTAAAATTGCCAAGCACTCCTTTTATTTGACGTGATATTGAATCCATTATGACCATTGCTGGTAATTCGCCGCCAGTTAAAACATATGGTCCAATAGATAGGGATTCTGTTTTAAATATTTTCCTTACTCTTTCGTCAATTCCTTCATATCTGCCACAAATGATTATTACATCCTTATATTTTTTGACAGTTTTTTTGGCGTATTCTGTATTAAACTCCTTACCTGATGGACTAAGCCAAATAATAAGAGGAGATTTATTTTTGGAAGCCTTTTCGATTGCTTTTACGACGGGCAAGGCCTTGATTACCATACCGGGGCCTCCGCTGTATGGCTTTTGGTCTATGTGCTTAAATTTGTTGTCAGAATAATCTCTTGGATTATAAAATTTTATTTTTATCTTCTTATCGTAAACAGCTCGTCCTATGATAGACGAGCTGGTGTAAGAATCAAACGACTCTGGAAACAATGTAACTACATGAAAGGTCATTTTACAACTTCAAGTCTTCCATCACATCATCAACAGATTTCATACTAGCTGATTGAGAAGATTCAGTCTTTCTGCCTCCCTCTGGTTCGTTTATTTTAAGATTTACTCGCGCGTTGTTTTTCATGCCAACTACACGAAGTAAAATCCTCATAGCTTTGGCAGTGTTGCCACTGCGCCCAATTATTTTACCCATATCTTCTGGATGTACATCTAGAGAGAGTAGTACTCCCATCTCATCAACCGTTCGATTAATTTTGACCGCTTCTGGGTGATCAACTAGTCCCTTAACAACATACTCTAAAAATTCTGCGTCTTTTTCCATTTAAGTTATACTTATATTAATAATTACTCATCCCGACTACCTAATTGTATTATACTGTTGTTTATTCGGCAACTTCCGCAGGTGTCTCTACTTGAGTCTCTACTAGGGTTTCTGGCTGAACATCTTCTTTGGCATCCATGGCTTTTTCCTTTGGCTCGACGGAGCTTTTAGCGGAGTCGGCTTCAGTTTTTTCTGAAATAAATGGTGTCTTTTTTGGTAATGCGTTTATTTTTTTACCATCAATCACTTTCCTTTCTATTAAAATATTGTGTACCGTGTTTGAAAGCTTGGCACCTTTAGAAATCCAATGCTTGATTTTGTCATTCTTAAAATCAATATTTTCCTCTTTTCGAGCGTCGTAACTTCCAAGTATTTCCAAAAATTTGCCACTTTTGGGACTATTTTTGGAATCAGTCAAAACAAGCCGGAAGACCGGCTCATGTTTTCTGCCCACTCTTTGAAGTCTGATCATTAACATTGTTTCAAAAGACTAACAAAATATCAAAATTAAGTCAAATACGAAATCACTACAATCCTTTAGCTTTTGTTTCCATTAAGTTTTCTAATTCAAGCCCAAGTTTCTGGCGTAAGTCAATATCTGGGTGATTAGGGTTTTTTTGAAATTCTGCTAATTTATTCTGCAATCCTTTTATCCTCGCATCAGTATCGTTTTCGTCTAAAATTTTAGGTTCTTCTTTTTTACCGCCAAACATCTCCATAAATCTCATATAATTATAATTAATTTGTAATATTAAAATTATAACACAATTAAAATAATCAAATCCCACTGACGCTATTTCTTTTTTTTTATCCCCTCTCTTGTTGTAAGAGAGGGGTTGGGGTGAGTTATTTTAAATGTTAAAATATATTTATGTCTATTATTTTGAATAAGGAGGAATTGGGAACAAATGAACTGAGAAAAGATGCTTTGGAAATTTTAGAAGCAGGACTTGAAGCAATCAATACTGAAAAAATTTTGAGAGAAAAAGTAAATGTTGAAAACGGGGTTTTGTATATAAAAGAAGATATTAAATTTGTTTCTGTTCCTCTTCCCTCTCCTAAATCTAGGAGAGGGGTCGGGGGTGAGGTCTATTTTATAGGCATAGGTAAATGCGCATTAGATGGGGCAAAAGTTATAGAAGATATTTTAGGAGATTACTTAACGGCCGGTATTGCTCTTGACGTAAGATCAGAATCTGAAGCATCTGATTTAAAAAAGATTAAATATTTGATTGGCACCCACCCATATCCATCTGAACAAAATATTGAAGCAACCAAAAAAATTCTAGAGCTGACAGATAAATTATCTGAAAATGATTTAGTTTTAACTCTTATTTCCGGCGGCGGTTCGTCATTATTTGAACTTCCTATTCTGGGTGTTGAATTGGAAACAATAATAGAGCAGACTGCTGAACTTACGGCGCGAGGGGCAGATATTTATGAGCTCAATACACTCCGAAAAAAATTATCGCAAGTTAAAGGAGGCAAATTTGCCGAGCATTGCGCTCCTGCAGAAGTGGTATCTTTAATTTTTTCTGATGTTTTAGGTAATGATATTGCCACTATCGCCTCTGGTCCTACTGTATTAGATACTCCTGACCCTAAAGTCAAAAATTTTTTGATAGTTAGCAACAAAGATGCGCTCAATGCCATGAAATTAAAGGCAGAGAATTTGGGTTATGATACAAAAATTGAGACAGAAAAACTTTCTGGAAACGCTGGTGAAGTCGGTAAGCAGATGGCTCTAAGGGAAACAAAAGCAAAAGCTTGTTTATTATTTGGTGGAGAGACGACAGTAAAAATTGAGAGTGACCGTGGAAAAGGAGGGCGTAATCAAGAACTTGCGCTTTCGGCACTTTTAAATATAAAACCAAACCAAATCATTCTCTCTTGCGCTTCAGATGGTTGGGACAATAGTGAACATGCGGGGGCTTTGGCAGACTTTGAACTTCTTAAATATTCTGAAACTCAAGAAATAAATCCAGAAGTTTTTTTGAAGGCGAGTGATAGTTATAATTTTTTTAAAATTGTTGGTGGCGCGATATCAACAGGAAAACTCGGGAGTAATGTTTCTGACTTGTGTATACTTATATATAAATAGTTTTAATATTTATATAAAATTTTATAATGGAAAAAGATAAAAAGTTTATACTTTGGTTTGATCAAGTTGGTAATAATGATGTTGCACTCGTTGGTGGTAAAAACGCATCTCTTGGTGAGATGTATACTACTCTTACTCCAAAAGGTATCAGAGTGCCAAATGGTTTTGTGGTTACTGCTTATGCTTATAAATATTTTATAGAAAAAGAGGGGCTACTTTCTTTTATACAGGATACTTTAAAAGATTTGGATACTGAAGATATAAAAGATTTACAAAAAAAAGGTAAAGCAATAAGAGAAAAAATTATTGATTCAGATATACCAAAAGAAATCGAAACAGAAATCGCTGAAGCATACAAAAATCTTTCAGCCGCATATCATATGGAAGAAGCTGATACCGCTGTGCGCTCAAGTGCGACTGCCGAAGATTTGCCAGGGGCCTCATTTGCTGGTGAGCACGAGACTTATCTCAATGTTGTCGGTCAAAAAAATGTTTTTCAAGCAGTAAAAATGGCTATGGCATCGCTTTGGAATGATCGCGCCATCTCCTATCGTGTTGACAAAGGGTTCAATCATTTTGATGTAGCGCTTTCAGTAGGTGTGCAAAAAATGGTGCGAAGCGACAAGGGTTCATCGGGTGTGATGTTTACCATCGACACCGAGAGCGGTTTTAAAGATGTCGTGGAGATAGATGCTTCTTGGGGTTTGGGTGAAATGGTAGTGCAAGGCAAGGTTACTCCTGATGCGTATTTAGTTTTTAAACCGACATTAAATCAAGGTTTTCCCGCTATCATCAAAAAAAGCATCGGTTCAAAAGAAAACAAAATGATTTATTCTTCGACAAATTCTACACGGGCTGCTGGTTCGGGGCTAGTTAAAGAGGTTGAGGTTTCTGAAAAAGATAGAAATATATTTGTATTAAATGATGAAGAAATTTTAACTCTTTCTCGCTGGGCGCTCGAAATTGAAAAGCATTATACAGAAAGAGCTGGAAAAGAAACTCCTATGGATATGGAATGGGCCAAAGATGGTATTACAAATGAGCTTTTTATTGTTCAGGCAAGGCCAGAAACAGTTCAATCAGAAAAGAAACACAATAATATTACCGAATACTCTTTGGCAACTGAGGAAAAGCCTATTGTTGTTGGTATAGCTGTTGGTACCAAAATCGCTGCTGGTGAAGCGCGAATTATTACTGATGTTAAAAAGCTAGATGAATTTAAAAAGGGAGAAATTTTGGTGACCGAAATTACTGACCCCGATTGGGAGCCAATAATGAAAATCGCTTCTGCTATCATTACCGAAAAAGGCGGGCGCACTTCACATGCCGCTATAGTCAGTCGTGAGCTTGGTATCCCTGCTGTGGTTGGTACGGGCAATGCTCTTTCAAAACTCAAAACGGGTCAAATGATAACAGTTGATACTTCAAGTGGTACGGCAGGCAATGTTTTTGATGGCAAATTAGAGTGGCAAGAAAAAGTTCACGACATTACCACTCTTCCAGAAACTAAAACTAAAGTTTGTATGAACATAGGCTCACCCGAGTCTGCATTTATGTATTCCTTTATACCAAATAAGGGTGTTGGGCTCGCACGTGAAGAATTTATAATTGCCTCAAGTATCAAAGTGCATCCAAATGCTTTACTTAATTTTGAAAATATAAAATCTAAAACTCTAAAAAATAAAATAGAAAAGGCAACTTTGGGTTATGATAACAAAGTAGATTTTTATGTAGATAAATTAGCTGAAGGTATTGGTCAAATTTGCGCAGCATTTTATCCCAAGGATGTTATTGTAAGGTTCAGTGACTTCAAAACCAATGAATATTCCACTCTTCTTGGTGGCAAAGAATACGAACCAGATGAAGAAAATCCAATGATAGGTTGGCGAGGAGCCTCCCGCTATTATGATCCAAAGTTTAAAGAGGCATTTAAGCTTGAATGTAGAGCATTTAAAAAAGTCAGAGAGCAGTTTGGTCTCAAAAATGTTGTGGCTCTGGTTCCTTTCTGCCGTACTCCTGAAGAGGGTCAAAAAGTTTTAGATATTATGGCCGAAGAAGGCATAGCTCGAGGAAACGACGGATTTAAAGTTTATGTGATGTGTGAAATACCTGCTAATGTTTTGCGGGCTGATGATTTTCTCAATGTTTTTGACGGTTTCTCAATAGGTTCAAACGATTTAGCTCAGCTTACTTTGGGGCTAGACCGAGACTCTGGTATCGTAGCTCATATATCAAATGAAAATGACCCGGCCGTTAAAAGTTTTGTTGCTACCGCTATCGCCAAATGTCGTGAACGCGGCAAATACATCGGATTCTGTGGCCAAGCACCTTCCGACTATCCTGATTTCACCCGCTTTCTCGTCCAAAACAACATTGAAGCCGTCTCCCTCAACCCCGACTCTGTCATCCCCATGGTTCTCGCTATTGCCGGAGAGGAACAAAAATTGGGTAATTAAAAGAGCCGACCCAGAGATCGGCTCAACAGTAAACCAAGATACCGACACAGCCTATGTATTCTGACAATTACCAACAGGCATGGTTGCGCTCGGTAGGTTTTCATACGTTTCCTTATGCGACGAGAGAGCTTGGCTACCTGTTTGATGTTGTATTTTACTCATAAAGAGAAAAATTGCAAGGATTATTTTTTCTCATCACACAATCTCCTTATTTTCACATTTTTTCATATTCCCACAATTTTTATACACATAATATACACTTTTTCGCGACCGCGGAATTCTGTATAATTATGTTGTCATTAAGATAGCTATATCAAATGAAGGAAAAGAATAAAGAAAAGATATTATCAGCTAGTAAGACTATACTTACTATTGTTGGGGCGTTGGGATTTGTTTTTGTAGCTGCAGCAGCTGGTAATGCGGTGCAGCTTTTAAAATATACCCCTCTACTTAAAAAATCAAAACTTAAAATATTTGAAATTAATCAAGCAATAAAAAGACTACTTGATAGAGGACTCATTGAAATAAAAGAAGATATCGATTCTAAATATTTAGAGGTTACAAATAGAGGCAGACACTTACTCTTAAAATATGAATTAGAAGGTTTAGTGCAAGATAAGCCAAAGAAATGGGATAAAAAATATAGAGTCGTTATTTTTGATATATCGGAGCAAAGAAAAAAAGTTCGAGACCGTCTTCGTGGGATATTAAAATCTTTTGGATTTATCCTATTGCAAGATAGTGTTTGGGTCTATCCTTATGAATGTCAGGAAATCATTGACTTGCTTAAACATTATCTCCAATTAAAAGAAGATGTACTTTATATGACAGTAGAATCAATCGAAAATGATAAATGGCTCAAGGAAGAATTTAAATTGTAATTTATACACTTTTTCGCGACCGCGAAATTCTGTATATTTTAAATTAAATATGAAATTAAATTTTAAATTGTTGAAATTAAACGAAAAGATTCGGAGGTTAGTCTGAGCTAATGTTGTGAAGCGAAAGGGTCTTTCTAAGAGCGGGGTATTTTCGATTTTTTCTTAGCCATCTCTTTGATCTTCTTTTTAAGAAGTTTGAGATCGTCCCCGTCGGATTCTTCGTGATCTAACAAAGGAGCTAAACCAAACAATTTGAGCAATGCTCCCAATTCTTTTACGGTGAATTCGCTCAGTTTGAGGTTTCCCAAACTCTCTCTCAAGCGTAATTTCTCTTCGATTATTTTGTCAGCTTTTTCTGCTCCTGCTGGGTCCATATCTCCATAGTAGTGTCCCATAAGGTCTCCCTTTCTGCAGTATTTCTATTATATTGTTAGAAAATGTAAAACTACGTTATAATATCTGTATGAATATTTTATTTTTATACAAGGAGGATTGGGAGAAGGAATATATTGGTGACAAATTTGCTAAACACAATATATTTTTTTCTAAAAGCTTTGAAGAAACACCAGTAGATATTTTAAATTCTACCGAGATTCTTTCAGTGTTTGTTTCTCATCAATGCAAGACTGATGAGCTCGCCAAATTGCCAAATCTTAAACTTATTGCCGCTCGTTCGACCGGTTTTGATTATGTTGATGTCCCCGCCGCTCGTGCGCGAGATGTAGAAGTGGTTTATGTCCCTTCTTATGGTGAAAATACAGTTGCTGAATTTGCTTTTGCATTGCTTTTAGCGTTATCGAGGAAAATTTCGGATGCACACCAGCAAACTACTGAAACTGGTTCTTTTGTTCAGGGCAATCTTAGAGGTTTTGATTTGAAAGATAAAGTTATAGGAATAGTCGGTACTGGTCGTATTGGTGCCAACATGATAAGGATGGCTAAAGGCTTTAATATGAATGTGATTGCTTATGACCCATTCCCCAAACAAAATTTAGATCAAGAATTGGGTTTTAGATACGTTTCTTTTGAAGAGCTGCTTCATGATTCAGATATTGTTTCTCTACATGCTCCTCTAAATGAGCATACTCGCTATATGATAAATAAGAATAATATAAACCAGATGAAAAGAGGTGTCTTTTTCATAAACACAGCAAGAGGCGGACTCATTGAGACAAGCGCTTTAGAGCAAGCCCTAGAATCGGGGATTATCGCCGGAGCTGGTCTTGATGTGCTTGAAGAAGAAAAGGATATGTCTGATGAAATAAGTCTTTTGAATAATCCAAGCGCCAAAATTGAAGAATTAAAAAATGTGCTCGCCAATCATTATTTGATACGTCATCCACGAGTTATTGTCACCCCCCACATCGCATTTAATACTACCGAAGCAATCCATCGTATATTGGATACAACAATAGAAAATATTCAGGCCTATGCAAGAGGTGAAATCAAAAATAGAGTTCCTTAGATTTTATCTATTTTTCTTTTCCCTTTATTTCTTTGTTTACGACTTTTCCCATATTATCTAAATGATAGCAGTGAACCTCGCCCGTTTCTAATTCTACATTTGAAATTTTAGATTCATCGATATCTTCCAAATGCTTAATAAGAGCCCGCAAGCTATTTCCGTGAGCGACGATAAGTACATTTTTGCCATTCATTAAATCAATTTTGATTTGGCTCTCAAAATAAGGTACCACTCGCGCATGCACATCTTTGAGAGTTTCGCCTTTATACCCTCAGAGACCAAATCAACGTCGGTCCAACCGGTCCAAAGCCCAAGCTTGTTCCACTCTGATTTTCCGTGTCTAACTAAAAACAATTTAGCCATTGATTTCCTCTTCGATTCTTAACAGTTCATTGTATTTGGCAGTGCGTTCACCACGACAGAGTGAGCCGGTTTTTATTTGACCGGTACCGAGGCCAACAACAAAGTCAGCAATAGTTGAGTCTTCTGTTTCTCCAGAACGATGAGAAACAACTGCCGTATAACCTGCTTTGTGGGCCATTTGGATGGCAGAAATTGTTTCGCTTACGGTACCAATTTGATTTAGCTTGATTAAGATTGAATTGGCCGCTTTTTCTTCTATTCCTCTTTTTAATCTTTCGATATTTGTGACAAAAAGGTCATCGCCAACAATTTGTAGTTTACTTGCAAATTTTTCTGTAAATTTTTTCCACCCTTCCCAGTCATCTTCAGCAAAGCCGTCTTCTATTGAAATAATAGGATACTTGCCTATCCAATTTTCATATAAAGTCAAAAGCTCATCAGAACTAAGTGTTTTACCCTCTATTTTTAAATTGTATTTTCCATTTTCATAAAATTCAGATGCTGCGACATCGAGAGCAATAAAAACATCTTCACCAGCTTTGTATCCGGCTTTAGAAATAGCCTCCATTATTAATTCTAGTGCTCCTTCGTTACTCTCCAATTTTGGCGCAAAACCACCCTCATCACCAACAGTAGTAGAGAGTTCTTTTTCAGATAATATTTTTTTAAGTACCTGAAAAATTTCAGCACCATATCGTAGACCCTCTCTAAAGTTTGGTGCGCCTTTTGGCACAATCATAAATTCCTGGATGTCTGTTGAACCGTTTGCGTGAGCGCCACCATTTAGAATATTCATCATTGGCACTGGCAATTTTGGATTTGCTGTTTGAGATATATCTACAAAATATTGCCATAATGATTTTTTCTCACAGATAGCAGCAGCTTTAGCAAAAGCCATTGATACTCCTAATATTGCGTTAGCCCCAAGCGCACTTTTGTTTTCTGTGTTGTCTAATTTAATTAGAGCTTCATCCAATGATTTCTGTTTCCATTCCTTACCAACAATTTCTTTTGAAATTTGATTATTAACATTTGATACAGCTTTTAATACTCCTTTGCCTCCATATCTTTTGGAGTCACCGTCGCGCAATTCACAAGCCTCGTGACTGCCAGTAGATGCACCACTTGGTACTGCTGCTCTACCTAATGAACCATTATCTAATATTAAATCAACTTCAATTGTTGGATTACCTCTTGAATCCAATATTTCTCTTGCCAAAACTTTTTTTATTTTGTGTGTCATATATTAAAGTATAACAGAATAATTATTAAATTTTAAATATTGTTTATGGTGCAAATTTTTGTTATATTACTTGAGAGAGCGCGTGTAGCTCAGCTGGTAGAGCACTCGACTGATACTCGTGGGGTCCCAGGTTCAAACCCTGGCACGCGCACCAGAATAAAAAAGGACCCGCACGAATGCGAGCCCTTGAAGCTTTTCCACCCTTTTGTTGCATCTACCTGCGGCGGAGTCCGGTGTGGTGGTCTGGGACATCCCACACCGAGCCATCGGTGTGGTATTCGATGACGCGCTTGAACGCGTCATGGGACTTCTTGTTTTTGCTGTACCTGATGTACAGCAAAAAAAGGATAAACCCCACCCCCAGAGCTACTGGCCATGTCCAGTCGTTTGACTGGACAAAATTGATAATACTGTGAGCAAATTCCATAATCACCTCTCTATAATTAATTATAGCATATCCAAAATAAAAAGCAAGGGGTAATGTGGATAATTGGATAAGTGGCTTAAAATAAGGATAAAACGAAGCCGCCCCCGTAAGGGGGCGGCTTTTGGTATTCTTTGTTTTGTTCCGTTCATTTTGTTTGTCTTTCCAAACTGTCAGTTAGTTTTAGATATCTAACAAATCATCGCGTCAGACGCGATAACGACTCTTTGAGTCAGCACCACAGCTGTGTGTGCCAACGATTTTCACCTTGAAATATTCCACGACCAGCTTCCGCTAGCCGTGCCTTGTTACGACTTAGTCCTTGTCATTGAGTTTACCTTAGTCCCACAAAAGTGAGCCTTTGGGTACTCCCAACTTCCCTGACTTGACGGGCGGATTTCGATAACTTTTACGTTTCGAGTTCCCTTCCGATTTTATTCGGAACCATGTCGCTTCCCATCATTTCACGACTTTGGACGTAGCGAGCGGATTTCCCGCACTACGCGAGTCCGGCAGTTTTCAAATTCATTTTTCCTTTAAGTTCTCTAATTTTTGCAATTCCCTTCGCTGTAAAGTGTGCTTTGCTTTTTACAAGTTCAGCAATTTTACAGAAAATCTGAAAGTTTACATTTTTAGAATAACTTTGCAAAGGATACTGTCTGAAAAACGGGATAATTTTATTAAGAATGTCTGATTGAGAGCTCACTGTGTATCTAAAGCATTGGCAATGATTTGCTCTTTGCTCTTTTTGAAAATACACTGCTCCACACCCGATCGTATTCCTAACTTTTTCCAAGAGGTTTTTATCTTTCTCCTGCATCTTGAGATGAAAATGCATTTGAACTCTAAAGCCACTCTTGTAGAGAGAAGATTTGCTTATATTTACATAGAAGCAACCTTCCCCGTCCGTTAATCCGACAACATATTCTTTTGAAACTGTCGGTTTCGTCCTTCCCATGCGTTAATTATATAATAACTTGACACATAGTACTACGACTCAGCTGACTCCCAGCACTAATTTTTGGATTCAAGTTTTCACTTGACAACTTATATAGTTTGGTATATAGTTTGAGATATGAATTACCAAGGAGTGTGTCTTTCACTTCTGGTGATCCTAGTGTTGTACCTTGCGGCTGTCCAAGTGGTCAGATTCATTATACTTTACCTGGACAAAATTCACCCGGATCGCCACGATCATTGGTAAACAACCGTAAGCCAGTCGCGTAAGAGCTGGCATTTTTATTTTCCAAAAATTAGTGCTGGGTCTCCCAGGGTCATTTATAACTCCTTTCCAGACATCCGAGTCGGGCTTTCTTGAATACTTCTTTCTCACTCACCGGAGAAATCGTATTACCCTTTTTTGCCTCGGCTGCCTTTTGCTACTAGGATCCTTCGGTCCTCGCGTTACCGCAGGGGACCTACCCTTTCGCTACTCTTGCCCTTAGCAAGAGACCGGACTTTAACCGATTGGATTTACAAACTGCCTGGCGCATTTAATTTTGAGTACAAGACTTGAGAACGTATTCACCGCGGTATAGCTGACCCGCGATTACTAGCGATTCCAACTTCATGGGGTCGAGTTTCAGCCCCCAATCCGAACTGGGGCCACTTTTCTGGGGATTAGCTCAATCTTACGATGTCGCAACCTGTTGTAGTGACCATTGTATTATGCGTGTAGCCCAAGGCGTCAGAGGGACATGCTGACCTGGCGTCATCCTCACTTCCTCCCAGCACAGCATTCGCGAAGCGAATGCAGTAGCTAGTAGCAAGTAGTTAGCAGCTAGGTTTTGAACCTGGCTACTAGATGCTAAATGCTAGCTACTGCACACTTCGTGTGCACTGTGCTGGGTGGTCTCGGCTGACACTTGTAACAGCCAACGAGGGTTGCGTTCGTTACCCCACTTAAGGGAACAATTCAAATCACGAACTGACGACGGCCATGCATCACCTGTCCAGATGTCCTTGTGAGACTGTTATATTTCTATAACATTCATCTGAATTTCAAGCCTTGGTAAGGTTTTTCGTTTGTCATCGAATTGAACCGCATAATCCACCGCTTGTGCAAGTCCCCGTCTATTCCTTTGAGTTTTAAGCTTGCGCTCGTAATACCCAGGCGGATCGCTTAACGCGTTAGCTTCGGCTCTCAGAGGGTCGATACTCCGAAAACCCAGCGATCATCGTTTAGGGCGTAGACTACTGGGGTATCTAATCCCATTCGCTACCTACGCTTTCGTGTTTCAGTGTCAGGAATGCGCCAGTATATTGCCTTCGCTTTTGGTGTTCCCCATGATATCAACGGATTTCACCCCTACTCCATGAGTTCCATATACCTCTCGCATCCTCTAAGTTTTGCCGTTTCCTTCGCATCTCCGCAGTTAGGCCGCGGGTTTTAACAAAAGACTAACAAAACCACCTACACACCCTTTACGCCCAGTGATTCCGGATAACGCTTGGGGCCTCTGTATTACCGCTCCTGCTGGCACAGAGTTTGGAGCCCCTTATTCATGACTGAATCAATAAACTTTTCTAATCATAAAAGGTTTTTACGTCCCGAAGGACTTCATCAACCACGCGGCGTCGCTCGATCAGGCTTTCGCCCATTGTCGAATATTCTCGGCTGCAGCCACCCGTAGGTGTATGGACCGTTTCTCAGTTCCATCGGTGGGGGTCAGCCTCTCAGCTCCCCTAGACGTCATAGCCTTGGTAAGCCATTACCTTACCAACTAGCTGATATCTCGCAGGCCGCTCCTTTAGCAATAAATTTTTACTCTTACGAGACCATCTGGAGTTACCTTCTCTTTCGAGAAGCTATGCCAGACTAAAGGGTACGTACCTATGTGTTACTACCTCGTTCGCCGGTTGCCCTTGCGGGCCCCCTTGACTTGCATGCCTTATCCACGCCGCCAGCGTTCATCCTGAGCTAGGATCAAACTCTAAAAATAATCGAAGATTATTTTTAGCCTGAGCTTGTCGAAGGCTTTCCCTCGACTTCGCTCGGGATCAAAATTCTACGAATTTTGAGAACGGAACAAAACAAAAAATACCTTTTGTTGTCGTTTGATCCTAGCTACTAGAATCACTCTAACTATTTTAATTTTTATAGAGTCCTGGGCGGACTCTTAAAAATGGACTTGCTACTACCCGCCAAACCTTACCATGGTTCAAAACGAGTAGTTCTTTTTCTTGTACTTATTATTTCTTGGTGTCAATGAACTTTAAAAACTGCTCTCTTGTGAGAGCAGATAAAGTATATACTTTTGATAAAACAAGTCAAGTAGATTTATGCTACAGTGGCTACGGCTGCCCTGCTTTGAGTCAGGTTTCTATAAATGTAGATATAAGCTAGGGTTGAAACTGGAATAGAAGCAAGCAAGCCAACCCCGATTAATATAAGTCCGGCCAAGTTGAGGAGCCCCAAAACTATCCAAAATAATAGTAATTTCCAAAAATTTCCTTTTGTTATTGCGTAACTTTCTTTCATTGAATTAATTGGACCCATTTTAGTGTCAATAACTATAACTGGAGCAAATGAAAATCTCACTGCCCAAATAATGCCAGGTATAATCAAAAGTATTAATCCTCCTAATACAACAAGGGGTGTAAGTATCGAAACTCCTAAATAACGCCAAAACATACTGTATTCTTGAAAAATTTCTGAAAATTTTGGTTTATTTCCATCATAAATTCTTAAAAATATTTTTGTATAACCAATTCGTATGATTATCATAAACACAATTACTCCAATATTGAAAAGAAAACTACCGAAATGAGCTTCTTTGCCACCACTCATAGATCCAACTGCGAGTAAAAGAAGGGTGGTCAAAAGACTAAGCTCAACATTTTCTTTAAATTTTGTCCAGCCATATTTTATAGATTCTTTTATTGAAAACATAATTTTTAGTTAATTACTAAATCTATGGTATTATAAAACAAATATGAATAAAAAGAAATCTGCCTACAGAAAAGGTGGGGGGAAAAAGAAATTATTGGGGATTATAAAAGTTACCGCTAAACCCATCGGATTTGTTATAGTCCCAGAGCGAGAAGAAGACATCATTGTTTTTGAAGAAAATTTAAATTGTGCTCTAGACAAGGATGAGGTGGAAGTTGAAATTATTGGCAAAGATAGAGACAGAAAAAAGGGACGTATAACCAAAATAATAAAAAGAAATAAAATTCAATTTGTTGGTACAATCGAAAAAGATAGTTCCAAAATTTTCTTTAAACCGGATGACTTTAAATTTTACAAAGATGTAGATTTATTTGATTTTCCTAAAGATATAGAATCTGGAACAAAAGCTCTGGTAAAAATAAATTGGACTAATCCAAATCTTAATCCTAAAGGAAAAATTATTAAAATAATTGGTAAAAAGGGCGAGCATGAGACCGAAATGCAATCAATACTTCTGGACAAGGGCATTGTTTATGACTTCCCGCCTGATGTAGAAAAAGAAGCACAGTATGTGTCAAAGATGCCCTTTGACACATCTGATAGAAAAGATTTTCGTAAAATCACTACTTTTACAATTGATCCCAAAGATGCCAAGGATTTTGATGATGCTCTTTCATACGAGGAATTAAAGGATGGGATTATTAGGATTGGTGTGCATATCGCTGATGTGTCACATTTTGTAAAACCGGGTACAGCTCTTGATCGAGAAGCTCGAGAGAGAAGTTTTTCTACATATTTGGTTGATCGTACGATCCCGATGCTCCCTGAAATTTTAAGCAATGGCATTTGTTCTCTTATGCCAAATGTAGATCGCCTCGCCTTTTCTGCTGTTTTTGATATTAAAAAAAATACAGGAGAAATTTTAGAAAGATGGTTTGGCAAAACAATAATAAATTCAGATAAAAGATTTAGTTATGAGGAAGCACAGGAGTTGCTTGATAAAGCGGATTCAAAAAAAAGCTCTCCTTCAGAAAGTCCTCGGGTCTCCTTGTTAACACAGGCCAGACTTTCTTCAGAAGACTTTTTTTTGAATCCGCTTTTTGAGCTCAATCGAATCGCCAATATTTATAGAGCAGAAAATAAGAAAAATGGTGCGATAGAATTTGAGACTGACGAAATCAAATTTGAGCTCGATCAAAATGGTAAGTTGATTAGAATTTATAAAAAAGAGAGACTAGATACGATGAAAATGATCGAAGATTGGATGCTCCTTGCCAATCGTGAGGTGGCAAGATTTGTAAGTAAAAAAATAGAAAAACGTGGAGGCATAGGACTTTTCCGTATTCATAATTTGCCAAATGCAGATAAATTGGAAGAGCTTTCAATTTTTGTCAAAGCGTTGGGGCATAATTTGCCGATTGGTCGTGGTGGCTATGTAAGCGCCAAAGATTTAAACATTTTGCTTTCTGAAATTGAAGGGCACTCTTCCGAATTATTAATAAAAACCGCTGCCATAAGAAGCATGGCTAAAGCAGAATATTCAACCAAAAACATCGGTCACTATGGTTTGGCTTTTGAATATTACACCCATTTCACCTCTCCTATTCGTCGTTACCCTGATCTTTTGGTACATCGTATTTTAGAGGGTTATTTAAATAATAAACCTATCCCCAAAAATGAATTTTCTAAATTTGAAAAAATTGCAGAGGAAGCAAGCAAAAAAGAAATCGAAATTGCCGAAGCTGAACGAGCCAGCATCAAATATAAGCAAGTCGAATATATGAAAGATCAAATCGGCAAAGAGTTTGATTGTATTGTGTCCGGAGTAACTGAGTGGGGTATGTATGTAGAAGATCCAGAAACCAAAGCAGAGGGGTTAGTAAGAATAAAAGATATGAGTGATGATTTTTATTCTCTCGATTCAAAAAATTATTGCCTAATCGGCTCAAAAACAAAAAAGAAATATTCTCTCGGAGATTCTATCCGCGTTCGCTTAATTGACGCCTCCCTTGACCGTAAAACTTTAGATTTTAAATTGGTTTAGTATCCTAACAAATGTGACGGTCGTCATATTTGTTACGATTATACACTTTTTCGCGGTCGCGAATTTTTGTATATTAAATTTTATACGATATATCGTAAGAAATATTTTATAAAAAGTTTGCTCCAATTTTTATTTAGCTACAGCAACGGCTTCGTCGAAGGCGATGGAGAGGAGACGGGAGACGCCGTCACGGCCCATGGTGACGCCGTAGATTATGCCGGCGCGGGACATAGTTTCGCGATTATGAGTGATGAGAATAAGTTGAGACACTTTTGAAAGATTTTCTATCATATCTCCATATTTTTTAGAATTGGCTTCATCGAGCGCGGCGTCAGTCTCATCAAGAATAATAAATGGGGGTGGGTTAACTTGAGAGATTGCAAAAAGCAAGGCGATAGAAGTTAGAGCTCTTTCTCCGCCAGAGAGCATATCGAGACCTCTAGTACGTTTGCGCGGTAATGATACCTTTATTTCTATTCCCTCTTCCATTTTTTGCTTCCCGTCTTCGTTTTCTTCAAAATTTTCTTCAAGCTCTGAACTTTTAGTTCTAAGCTTTAAGCTTTTTTCTACTTTTAATTCTGCTTCTCCCCCACCAAACATAAGCACAAAAAATTCTTGAAATGTTTTGTTTATTCTTTCTATACCATGTTTAAATTTTACATCTAGTTTTTCCAGTAATTCATTTATTAAAATTTCTAAAGAATCAGCAGATTTCTTTAAATCCTCCAATTCTTTTTGTAGAAATTCATCTCTTTCTGCTGTTTCTTTATACTCCTTCATCATTTCTGTTCCTTCTGTGCCTCCCATCTCTTCCAATCTTATTTTCATTTTTTCCAATTCCTTTCTTCTTTCCAATTGCTTGCCTCTCTCTTCTTCTCCCCTCTCCTTCGCAAGGAGAGGGGTAGGGGGTGAGGTCGTGTCCAAAATATCATTCTCAAAGCCCAAAATAGCAGTGCCGAGCAAAACTCCACCTTCTTGTATCTCTCTTTTCCAATCAGTTTCTTCAATCGCCAGTCGATGTTTTTTCTCATTTATAAAATCTAATTTACTTCTGACTTTACTTAAATCGCTAGAAATCTTAAAAATATTTTTCTCGGCATCTCGCTTCGTATCTTTTTCTTTTTCAATTGAATTTCTTATTTCATTATATTTGAGATCCAAATCCAAAAGTTTTTTATCCCCTTCTAAAATTTTTTCTTCAATTTTTACTTTTTCTTTTTCTAAATTGATGTTTAATTCCTCTAATTTTTGCAAATTTTTGTTTTCTAAATTTAATTTATGCTTGGCGATAAATTCTCTGATTCTCCCTATTATTTTTGTTATTTCGGTAAGAACTGAAATTTCACTTTCTAGCATTTCTATTTCTTTAAGTGGGACCATCTTGTTTTCTTCTGATCTCATTTCCGTTTTTAATTTTTCTATATTACGGAAATTGGCGTTTATTTCTCCCTCTATTTTCCCTATTTCTCTGGAAAGTCTGTCTTTGTTTTCTCTTTCTATTTTTATTTTATTTTCTATCCCCAACAATTCCTCACTCTTCTCATCTTTCTCGTTTGATTTGGTCAATACATCCTTGGCTTTTTCCATTTCTCTCTCTAAATGATGTAATTTTTCAGTAAGTGGTGCATGTTCATTTTCGATTTTTCCCCTTTCATTTTCTAAATGAATACCTTCCCTTTTAAGGTATTCCCTATAAAATACAGTAAGTTTAGTTTTTAATTCTTCTGCCTTCTCCACTTTTTCCACCTGTTTTTTAAGAAAACGTAAATGAGGTGCGATCTCGCGGCGCAAAGATTCTACTTGCTTTATATTTTCTTCTGTTTTTATAAGCTTTCTCTCACTCTCTTCTCTTTTATATTGGTAAATTTTAAGACCCAACGCGTCTTCTATCATTTCTTTCCTTTCTTTTGTGTTAGCTGATAAAATTCGATCAGCTTCGCCTTGAGAAATAATATGATGGCCCGATGATCCGATATGAGCCAGAGATAAAAGTTCAATGATATCTTTTAGTCTGACCTGGCTTCCATTTAAGTGGTACTCGTTACTACCATCTCTATTTACAGTTCTTTCAATTATAATTTCTTCAAAATCGCCACCAGCTTTTGCATCCTTATTTTTTAATGAGGAGTTGAAAGCAGAAAAAAGATTGTTTGTGTTATCAAGCACAATTTTAACATTTGCTCTATTTGATTTGCTTACATCTGTAGAACCGTTCCAAATCATATCTTCTCCGCGTTTACCTCGCATCGATTTCATTGATTGCTCGCCCAAAACAAAACGAAAAGCCTCGGCTACATTTGATTTGCCGCTTCCGTTTGGTCCAACTATGGCTGTTATTTGAGATTTAAAATTAAGCTCTGTTTTTTTAGCAAAACTTTTAAAACTACTAACCTCTAAACTCTTAAGCATGCAAATATTTTAGCATACAAATTAATAGTTGCATTTTAATCCCAGCCTTTTTCTTTTAGAGCATTGCGGGCAGCAGACTGTTCGGCATCCTGTTTGGAATCGCCTGATCCTTCTGAGATCATTTCATCACCAATATAAACTCCTACAGTAAACTTTTTGTCATGATCTGGGCCAACTTCTTTTAATGTTTTATATGATGGAGTAATGCCGTCAATATCTTGGGCTTTTTCTTGAAATTTACTTTTAGCATCAACCCATAATTCTTCTTTTACTATTTGATGAGTCTTGGGGATAATAAAATGTGTAATAAAATCGCTAGCTTTCTCATACCCCTGATCTATATAAATAGCACCTATTATAGCTTCCAAAGCATTAGCAAGTATGTATTGGCGAGCTCGCCCAACATCTTTTGCCTCACCTTTTGATAGAAGTAGATAGTTGTTAACATTTATTTCTCTGGCCACCTCGGCGCAGGTTTGAGCATTAACCAAAGCGCTTCTTATTGATGTTAGATCCCCTTCATTTTTTTCTGGGTATTCGTTATAAAGATAATGAGTAATAACAAGTTCAAGCACGGCATCTCCTAAAAATTCCAAACGTTCATTGTGACCACCTTTTAAATTTTTATTCTCATTCAAAAAAGAGCGATGAGTGAGCGCTTGTTTAAGTAAATCATTGTCGCTAAATTTAATTCCGATTATTTTTTCGAACTCATTAAAGTCTTTCATCCTATTAACTCTTTACTAATAAATTAATTGCTTTGGTTATGATTGGTAAAATATCATCATAAAAATTCAAATCTAAAATTTCAGCAAGTTTAAACCATTTCACATCGTCTAGCCCCCCTTTGTCTTCCTTATTTTCTAAAGTCAGTTCTTCAAAAGGAGCCTCGGCTAAAAAGTAAACAACATGTTTTCTTAACTTTCCTTTTTCTGGGTGGAATGTCTCGTATGTATTTTCGCCGAGCTTATCTTTAATTTTCAAATCTAAACCTAATTCTTCTTTGGCTTCACGCACTATACCACCCTCTTCTATCTCGTCCTTTTCTAACTTCCCTTTTGTCAGCGTCCAGTGGCCAAAAACATCGTGGACTAGTGCAACATAAACCTCACCTTCATGTCGAGCAAAGACAACTGCCCCCACAAGTGTCTCATTTGTAATTTTTTTCTTATCCACACCCTTATCATCCTTTCCCGGTTCTCCCATCTCTTTATAAACAGCACCCAAAACTCCGTTTATAAATTTACCACTTGTTTCCCCGCCAAATTTTTTGGCGAGCTCAATGGCTTCATTGATTGCCACCTTTGGAGGTACCTGTTCACGATCTGCAAACAGAAGTTCATATAGGCCAATACGCAAGATATTTCTATCCATCACGCTTATTTTTTCGATAGGCCAGTCCGGAGCTGCCTTAGCAATGATATTGTCGATATCTTTTTGCTTTTTTATTACCCCATCGAGTAAATTTTTCATAAAGATATTATGCTCCGCACCGGGGGCAAATTCAGTGGCATCTCTTTTTAAGATGTCATCGGGATTTAATTTTTTATCGCTAAAATCCCACTCGTAGAGAGTTTGAAGTACTGTTGTTCTTGCAAGGTGCCTGTTTGCCATAATTGGTAGTTAGTAGCTAGTAGCTAGTAGCTAGTATATCAAAGACAAAATTTTTGCCTAGATGCTGGCTGCTTGCTACTACTTGCTAGCTTTTGCTTTATCTTTCGCTTTCTTTTCTTTCTTGGCAATTTTAGAATGCACATCTAAAATTTGTCTGCCTTTATATTTTCCGCAGACCATACAAACTGAATGAGGAGCCTTTGGGCTGCCACATTCTTTGCATAAAGTAAGAGAAGGCGCTACAAGAGCATGATGACTCCTTGTGTTGCCAGTCTGACTTCGGTTATGTCGCATTCTTACTACCATATAAATATACTAATATATTTCCCCAAATAAGGCAAATATATACAATGATGGACCGATCTCCAAAAGGGATCGGCCCATCCAATCATTTGGCCTGTTTTTCTTGTTTGCGCTTTTCGTTCTCAATGATGAGTTCTCGGGCATTTGCAAATATGCCAAAAACTCTGCATTCAACCATCTCTTCCACCAGTTTATGGCTTCTCTCATATTGAGCTTTGATTTTACCAATTCTAGATACAGTTCCGACTCTGGCGCTAGTAAGACCGGCTTCTCTATATAGATGTGCACTAATGAATACCACTTTTTGAAAAATAATGCAAATTTAAAGCGGCAATCTGCATGTTTCAATAGATTGCCGCTAAATGTCTCTGTGCGCCTTACACAGTGAATCTGAAGTTCAGTGCTTCGTCGGAAACTCTCTTGGCTTTCTCCAGCCGAGCAACTTCTTTTTGTATTCTTGGCAAGGCCTTTTTGAGAGCTTTCTCTGCTGTTCTTATTGTCATGTTTGCGGGCTTCAAAGGGTCTTTTTTAGTTTTTTTCTTCATGGTGTACTCCTGTTCCTATATTAGAAGATATTATTTTTTTTGCAAAAGGATTTGCGGTGGATAGGAGAAAGGCCGTGTTTTTTGAGGAATTTATAATGAAGCTTTGTACCATACCCCTTATGAATTTCGAAGGCATAGTGGGGATATTTAGAGCTCAGACGGCACATCAGACGGTCTCTTGTGACTTTGGCGATAATCGAGGCACAAGCAATAAAGACATTTTTTTCGTCACCTTTTATAATTGTTCTTTGATTTTTAAATTTCTTTGGCGCTTTAAGCGATCCATCAAGTTTAATCTCAAAATTTTCATTATTATACAAAATTTCGCGACCGCGAAAAAATGTATAATTTAATGAAATTCTATTTAGACATCGTTTAATTGCTAATTTTATTGCATATGAAATTCCTTTGCTGTCTATTATTATATTTGAAATATGGGAAACAGAAAAATGTATTTTACCTGCTTTTTTTAAAGTTATAAATTTTTTATAGATTTCTTCTCTTTTGGGGGGACTTAATTTTTTAGAATCTCGAAGTTTGTTATCAAAAATGTTTTTAAGTAACCATTTTTCCATCTTTTTTTCAGCTCCAAAAATTCCAACGCTCACTGGTCCTGCGAGTGGCCCTCTCCCCGCCTCATCTATTCCAACTACATATTTAATATTATTCAATATTTTCATTATTTAATTATTCCATTATTATACTAAATATGAAATTCACCCACTTACACACTCACTCTCACTACTCTCTTCTTCAGGCATTACCCAAATTACCCGAGCTTATTGAAGCCGCAAAAGCTGATGGTATGGAGGCATTGGCTCTTACGGACAATGGCAATATGTATGGCACCATTGAATTTTATAAAGAATGCCAAAAGCAAGGAATTAAACCAATTATAGGAGTAGATACATATTTAGCTTCACGAACGAGATTTGACAAGCGGGCTGGGGTTGATAAAGATCGATTCAGATTAATACTACTTTGTAAAAATGAAACTGGATATAAAAATTTATTAAAATTAGTAACAGCTTCTTATCTTGAGGGGTTTTATTACAAACCTCGTATCGATTTTGAAATATTAGAAAAATATGGAGAAGGGCTGATTTGCATTTCAAGTTCTTGGAGTGGTGATGTTTCAACTGCTCTTAGAAATAGAAATAAAGAACTAGCTGGCGAACTGATCAAAAAATACAAGAATATATTTTCAGATGACTTTTATATTGAAATAACAAAACATCCAGAATTAGATGGTCACAATGAGCATATGACTGATTTGGTTAAATTTGCTAAAGAAAATGATGTGGGCATAGTGGCGGCTCATGATGTTTATTATATTAAACCTGAAGATCGAGAAGCTCGAAACACCTTAATGGCGGTAAGCCGAGGCGCTCCCCAAGGTGGTGACAGAGGGGCTTGGGACGAGGAAGAAAATTTTTCTTTCTTGTCTTCTGAAGAAATTAAAAACAGATTTTCTGATATGCCTGAAGCAATTTTCAACAATCATAAAATTTCTGCACTTTGTAACTTAGATTTGGAACTTGGAAAATGGGCTTTTCCTGATATCAAAATAGAATCAGGCAAAAGTTATGATGATGAACTGCGCGATTTGGCTTATGAGGGTTTAGAGAAAAGAGGGTTGCCCAAAAACGATGAAGTAATCAGTAGATTGGAGTATGAATTAAATGTTATTAAGATCAAAGGTTATTCGCCTTATTTTTTGGTGGTGGCTGATTTGATGAATTATGCTCACGAACATAGCATCTTAACTAACATTAGAGGCTCAGTTTCTGGTTCTTTAACGACATATGTAGCTCATATAACAAACATAAATCCTCTTGAATATGAAATCCCGTTTGAAAGATTTCTAAATCCTGATAGACCATCGGCGCCAGATATTGATATGGATTTTGCTGATAATCGTAGGGACGAGATGGTTGAATATGTGAAGCAAAAATATGGCGCCGATAAAGTCGCTCAAATTGGGACATTTGGTACCATGATGGCTCGCGGCAGTGTGCGTGATACCGCTAGGGCACTTGGTTTTGCTTATACGATCGGTGACAGAATCGCCAAGCTCATTCCGATGGGTGCTCAGGGTCATCCCATGACTATTGATCGCGCTTTGAATGAGGTGCCAGAACTTTTAGATTTGTATAAAAAAGATGAAGAGAGCAAAAAAATTATAGATATGGCCAAAAAAATTGAAGGTTGTGCTCGTCATATTGGTGTACACGCTGCTGGGGTGGTTATAAGTCCGACTGATTTAACCAACTTTACTCCCCTTCAGTTTGACCCAAAAGGTGAAAACAAAATTATTACTCAATACGATATGTACAGCGTTGATGAAAATGGTGCGGGCCTTTTAAAATTTGATTTTTTGGGGCTCAAAAATCTTTCAATTATTGCTGCCACTATTGAGCTTCTTAAAAAAACAAAAAATATTGAAATAAGGCCTGATAGTATACCAATTGATGATAAAAAAACTTTTGAAATGTTGGCTCGAGGCGAGACTGAAGACCTTTTCCAACTCAATGGTGATGGAATGACCAGATTTTTAGTTGAGCTCAAACCAACTTCAATTCATGATATAAATGCTATGGTTGCTCTTTATAGGCCAGGGCCTATGCAATTCATACCAAATTATATCGAACGCAAACATGATGCAAGCAAAATAACATATGCTGACCCAGCTCTCGAACCAATTCTCAAAAAAACTTACGGCATTTTGGTTTATCAGGATGACCTTTTAATGATGGCCCATAAGTTGGCCGGGTATTCTTGGGGTGAAGTGGATAAATTTAGAAAAGCAGTTGGCAAAAAAATTCCCGAAGAGATGGAAAAACAGAGAGAAAAATTTATAGCAGGATGTATTGAGCATTCAAAATGGACAGAAAAAAAATCAAAGGAAGTTTGGAAATGGATAGAACCTTTTGCTTCATATGGATTTAATAAAGCGCATTCAGTTTCTTATGGACGAGTTGCCTATCAAACCGCTTATCTCAAAGCAAACTATCCTGGTGAATATATGAGAGCGGTACTTTCGGCCGAATCGGGAGATGCAGAAAAGGTGGCTACATCGATTGCCGAGTGTAAGAGAATGGGGATAGAAATACTACCACCTGATATTAATGAAAGTTTTTCTGATTTTACTTTGGTTAAGAAGGAAACAAATGATGGTACTGAAACAATTAGATTTGGACTTACTACAATTAAAAATTTTGGCGAAGGTATTTCACATACCATAACAGCCGATAGAAAAGAGAACGGTAAATTCAAATCACTCGAAGATTTCCTACGACGTATTCAAGATAGAAATTTGAATAAAAAATCAATGGAAGCTCTTATTAAATCTGGTGCGTTTGATAATTTTGGTGAGAGAGGCCAGATGATAGCAAATATGGAAAATCTTCTGGAATACAACAAAGAGTCTGTTGGAAATAAAGATCAACATTCCCTTTTTTCTGCTACTCCAGCGTTTGAATATTCTCCCCTCCACCTAAACTCATCAGAGTCAGCAACTGCAAAAGAAAAACTAGCGTGGGAAAAAGAACTTTTGGGCTTGTATGTTTCGGGGCACCCGCTTGAGCAGTTTAAAGACAAACTAGCTAATCAAAAAAATACAATTAAAAATATAAAAGAGAATTCAAAAGAAAATGAAATAGTAGTGGTAGGAGGACTTATTGAAAATATGCGGGACATTTTGACTAAAAATGGCGACAAAATGTTTTTTATCAAATTTGTTGATTTGACTGATGAAATTGAATTAGTCGTATTTCCTCGTACCCTCCAAGAATTTTCAAACATATTTGTTCCAGATGAATGCATTGCTGTCAAAGCTCGCGTCTCTCTCCGCAATGGCGAAAAATCTTTAATTGCCGAAAAAGCCAAAAAGTTATAATATTTATTTATGAAAAAAAATATTGAAGAAGTTAGACATTCCCTATCACACTTAATGGCGGCGGCAGTTTTGGAAATTTGGCCAGAAGCCTTACCTACTTTAGGGCCAGCAACCGATACAGGTTTTTATTATGATTTTGACTTTGGGAATGCGACTATTTCCGAAAAAGATTTTAAAAAGATAGAAAATAAAATGTGCGAGATCGGTAAGACTTGGAAAGATTTTAAAGGTCAAGAAATCTCTTATGAGAAGGCTAAAAAACTTTTTGCTAAAAATCCTTACAAGCTCGAGCTCATTGAAGAAATAAATAACAGTGGCCAAAAAATAACTACCTACACATCGGGTGAGTTTACTGATTTATGTCGTGGTGGCCACACTGATGATATGTCAGAGGTTAAGCCTGATAGTTGGAAACTTGAAAGAGTGGCGGGTGCCTATTGGCGCGGGAATGAAAAGAACAAAATGCTAACTCGCATTTATGGCCTTGCCTTTGAATCTAAAGAAAAATTAGAGGAATATTTAATTCAAAGAGAAGAAGCGGAAAAAAGAGATCACAAAAAATTGGGTAAAGAAATGGGTTTGTTTACTATTTCCGAATTGGTAGGTAAAGGTTTACCTATGTATTTACCCAAGGGCAATATTATCAGAACCGAACTAGATAATTTTATAAGAGCTGAAAAAGAAGCTTTGGGATACTCATTTGTTACCATTCCGCATATTGCCAAAAAAGAACTTTATATTCGATCTGGTCATCTGGGAAAATATGATGCCATGATGCCTATTATGACTGATAATAATGGCGAGGAGTTTGTGTTAAAAGCCATGAATTGTCCTCATCATTTTGAACTTTACAATGCCGAGCCGCACAGTTACCGAGATTTACCATTTCGTATTGCAGAAAATACAACAGTTTATAGGAATGAAAAAAGTGGTGAACTATCAGGATTATTGCGGGTTAAGGGGTTGTGCCAAGATGATACACATCACATAATCCGTCAGGACCAAATTGAATCAGAAATAGAAATGATCCTTGGTTTGATGCAAAAGGTTTATAGTATTTTTGGATTTAATGATTACAAAGTTGAAATATCTATACGTGATCCAAAAAATAAAGAAAAATACTTTGGGGCTGATGATGTCTGGCAGAAAGCAGAAGAAATTTTGATTGAACAAGTTAAGAAGTGGAATGTGCCATATAGTATTGAAGAAGGTGAAGCCGCATTTTATGGCCCTAAAATAGATATAAAAGTTAAGGATTCAATCGGCAGAGAATGGCAACTCACAACTATCCAATTAGATTTTAATCAGCCAGAAAATTTTGAAATGGATTATACAGGCCAGGATGGCAAAAAGCATCGCGTGGTTGTTCTTCATGTTGCGATTTTTGGTTCATTTGAGAGGTTCATAGGACTACTCATTGAGCATTATGCAGGCAACTTCCCTCTCTGGCTTTCACCGGTGCAGGTTAAAGTAATACCTGTAAGAGAAAATCATAATGAATCAGCCGAGGAAGTTTATAAAATACTCAAAGAAGCGGGCATAAGGGCTCAAGTTGATTTAGAAGATGAAAATTTGGGTAAAAAAGTGCGCACCGCTAAAAATGAAAAAATTCCTTATTGGATTGTAGTTGGTAACAAAGAAGTAGAATCAAAACAATTTACACTTGAATCTCGCGAAGGCGTAAAAACCGAATCTCTCTCTTCCGACTCTCTCCTCTCCCTCCTCCAAAACCAAATCAAGGAAAAGAAATAAAGATGAATATTATTATCACCAACCATGCTAAATATAGATTAAATGAAAGAAAAATTTCAATTGCTAGTGTGAGACAAACAATCAAGAGTCCCAGTAGCAGAAGGGCTGACGAATATGGTATGATTGTGGTAAGGAAGAATTTTGGAAGAAAATCATTGGAAGTGGTATACAAAATTCAAAATAATAATTTGATAATTATAACAGCCTATAATATATGAAAATTGAATATGACAAAACAGTTGACGCTGTGTACATAAAAATAAAAACTGGGGTTGTAAAGAAAACAACTAAACTTTCAAATTTAATAAATGCCGATTTAGACAAAAACGGAAAAGTTCTTGGTGTTGAAATACTAGAAGTCTCTTTAAAATTTAACAAAAGTCAAAAACCAAAATCTGTTGTGAATATTCCGATGTGTGTGAGTGCTTAAAATAATATAAAATGCAAAAGCCTACCTAGCTCTTGCAGGGTATTTATACTTAAATATCAATAGTGGCGAGTTTGGCGTTGGATTGAATAAAACTCTTGCGAGAAGGGACGTCGGTGCCCATAAGGACATCAAATATGCGATCAGCCTCTTGTGTGTCTTCTACTGTAACTTGTTTTAATATGCGTCTTTTAGGGTCCATAGTAGTTTCCCAAAGTTCTTCAGCGTTCATTTCTCCCAAACCTTTGTAGCGCTGGACTGAAATTTTGGAAGTTTTTTGTTTGGCCACAGATTTTTCGCTTTCTTCCTCTTCCGGTTCATTTTCAGAATTTTCTATTGGCTCATCTGTTTCAATTACATTTTCACTGCTTACATCTTTGCCGACAACTTTTGCTTTTTCATCATCACTATAAGCATAGTGGATTTCTTTACCCTTCTTGATTTTATAAAGAGGTGGTTGAGCGATATATATAAATCCTTCATCAATAATTGGTCTAAAATATCTGTAAAGCAAAGTTAAAATTAGTGTGCGAATGTGTGCACCATCAACGTCGGCATCGGTAGCAATAATGATTTTGTGATAACGGAGTTTTTCTAAATCAAATGTATCTCCTATCGCTGTACCAAGCGCTACCACCAAATTTTTGATTTGCTCCGAACCGAGCATTCTATCTAGTCTCGCTCTTTCGATATTTAAAATTTTACCGCGCAAAGGTAATATGGCTTGAGTTTTCCTATCCCTTCCAGTTTTGGCTGTACCACCCGCAGAATCTCCCTCTACAATAAAGAGCTCGGATTCAGCTGCTGATCTGCTCTGACAGTCAGCCAATTTGCCTGGCAAAGTCATGCCTTCAAGAGCTCCTTTTCTCAAAATTGAATCTTTGGCTGCTTTGGCTGCTTTTCTAGCTCTCAGAGCTAGGATTACTTTGTTTATAATGGCACGAGCATCATCAGGATTTTCTTCAAGAAAGGCACTAAAAGCGTCACCAAATATGTTTTCAACCATTCCCCTGGCCTCTACTGACCCAAGTTTTGCCTTGGTTTGACCTTCAAATTGAATTTCTCTAAGTTTTACTGATACAACCGCTGTGAGCCCTTCCAAAATATCCTCACCTGTAAAAGCATCGTCTCCTTCCTTAATCAAATTATTCTTTTTGCCGTAACTGTTTAGGGTTCTGGTGAGCGCCGCTTTAAATCCTGTAATATGGGTTCCCCCCTCACTTTGATAGATGTTGTTAGCAAAAGGCATTATTCTTCCAGAAATATCATCGATATACTGAAGCGCCACCTCAACTCCTTCAAAATTTTCATTATATTTTTCTACATAAAAAATATTTTTGTGTATTGGTTTTTGAGTATGATTATAAAACCTAATTAAAGAAACCAAACCTCCATCGAAATAGAATGTCATCGATGGTGCCTCTATATTCAAATCTCTCAAATAAAAAGTTTCGGTGTCCTTTATTTTTTTCTCTACCTCACGCAAATCAATGACTGATATTTTGAGTCCTTTGACTAAATAAGCTTGTTGGCGCATATGATGAATGACTCTTTCAAAATCAAAAGTTACACCCTCCTTAAATATTTCCGCGTCTGGTTCGAAGGTAATAATGGTGCCGTGATTTTTAGATGAACCGATTTTTTTAACAGATGCCTTTTTCTTGCCTTTTGAATATTCTTGCATATAAATTCCTCCGTCTCGATGCACTTCGGCACGCATGTAGACAGAAAGAGCGTTTACGACTGAAGCTCCCACTCCGTGTAAACCTCCAGAAACTTTATATCCTTCGCCTCCAAATTTGCCACCGGCGTGAAGGGTGGTCATAATAGTTTCTAGAGCAGAGACCCTGGTTTGCTTATGAATATCAACTGGTATACCTCGGCCGTTATCAACGACTCTCACTCTGTTAGAAGGAAGAAGAGCCACCTCAATATCATTACAAAAACTACCCATCGCTTCGTCGCGAGAGTTATCAAAAATTTCAGAAACTAAGTGGTGTAATCCGTCGGGCCCTGTTGTACCGATGTACATTCCAGGCCTCTTTCTTACTGGCTCCAAACCCTCCAAAACGGTAATGGAATCAGCCCTATAGCTACTCTTTTTGTTCTTGTCCTCCTTTGTCATTCCCCTTTATTATAGCAAATTTAAACCACCTTTGCCAGTTATTTATGAGAAAAAATACCATAATTACTGAATAATTTCTTTTATCAGATTCTCCTTTTTCCTCAGATATTCTCTGTCTTTTGGTAAAACTACTACAAATCTTTTTTCTTCCAGATCAGCCACTCTTCTAAATCCAACGACATTTACTAGATTATTCATATTTTCGATAACCACTTTTTCGTATTTTTTGGTTGCGTGAATTATATTGTTATTCCCTAAATATAGGGCGACGTGGTCTACTCCTTCGGGGACATTGGTGCCGGGGAGATATTCTACCGACTCGAAGCGAATCTTGCCAATACCTGTGTTTGAAAAAACCAAATCTCCAAACTTTAAATCCTCTCTTTCAATTGGAGTTCCAAAAACATATTTGTCTATTGAAAGTGACGGCATCCAGACCCCCGCCTGAGTATAAAGATAGCTTATAAGCGAAGAACAACTAAAAGCATTTGGAGCGTCAATTCTCATACTTGAGGGATTTTTGTATACAGCATCAAGGCAAATAGAGATGGCTTGTTCTAAAACCTCTTTAACAACAACCTTTTCGTAAGAGAACTCCTTTTGAGAGAGCAAATTATCTATTTCAGATTCTGTAAAATCTTTACCAGAGACAGTATTGAATTCGTCTACCGAAAAACCGACTTTATATTGCCATTTTTTCACCTGTGGTGAGCTTGCTCTATCCATTCTTGAATTTTAGCACGATTTTATTTAGAATGAAGTAAATGAAAGAATACACGATTTCAAATGAAAAAGAGAAGACTCTTCTAGATGGTCTTAATAAAAGAGAAGATCCTGATGCTTTGCGAATGAAGCGCTATCTTGCAATGCCCGACTTATCTCGCGCAGAAGGTAGCCCTATTGCTGAGATTGTAAATCGCATAATCAAAAGTCCTTATTTTAAGAATTTGGATATTATGAAAACTCCGGAAATCGTGCCAGCGGATGTCAGTTTTGACCTTTTTGACTTTCCCATTGATCATCCGGCTCGCTCAAAATCAGACACTTATTATGTAGATGATAAAAATATTTTACGTACTCACACTACCGTTTGTTGGTATTACTATTTGATGGAAGAGGAAATAAAAGAGCGTATCAAAAAAAATGAACCGGTTGGATGTTTTAGCTTCGGCAAAGTTTATCGTAAGGACGAGATTGATCGAAATCATATGAACGTTTTTCATCAGATTGATGGATGGTACTTGATTCCCAAAACAATTGGAGTTATTGGTCAAAAAGATTTAGAAGAAGCTCTCGGGAATATTGCTAAGGCAGTATTTGGCCCAGATATAAAATATAGATTAAACAAGGATACATTTCCCTATACGGATCCATCTTTAGAAATGGAAGTTGAGATTGATGGGAAATGGGTAGAAGTGGTCGGTTGTGGCGTGGTAAAAGGTAGTGTTTTAGAAAAACTAGGTGTAGACTCATCAAATTATACTGGTTGGGCCTTTGGTTTTGGTCTTGAAAGATTGGCGATAGTCAGTATGTCACTTCCAGATATCCGTCTCCTTTGGTCAGAAGATGAAAGAGTCAAAAAGCAGCTTAAACTTGATCAAAAATACAAAGAGGTCAGCAAATATCCACCTATAACGAGAGACATTTCTTTTCTAGTAAATAATGATTTTATACCAAATAATTATTTTGATTTAATTCGCGAAACTATTGGCGAAGATATGATTGAAGAGGTCAAACTTATTGATAGATATGAAGATGAAGTTAAATTTGGTAAAAATAAATTAAGTTATGCTTACAGGATCATATATCGATCTCTCGAAAAAACCTTAACCGCAACTGAAATCGACGCACTGCACAAAAAGCTTGAACAAAAGACCACTGAAACTTACAACGCTAAAATTCGCTAAATATTGAAGAATATATTATAATAGTAATGATGCACATAATTTCCGAATCAATAACTTACATGCTTCTTTTTATCGCTCTTTATGTTGAGGTCTTTTTTCTTATTACTTATTTTGAATTTAAAGATAAGGAAAAAGAAACAGAAAAAATTTTTACTCCAGTTAAATATCCTAGTGTTTCCGTGATTGTTCCAGTTTGGAATGAGGAGACTACGGTTTTGAAGACCATATTTTCTCTTTTAAAATTAAATTACCCAAAAGATAGACTCTCAATTTTTATAGTTGATGATGGTAGTACCGATAACACATGGAAAGTTGTCCAGAGGTTTGCCAGAAACAAACAAATCAAACTTCTAAAAAAAGAAAATGGCGGTAAACATACTGCTTTAAATTATGCGCTCGAATTCGTTGATTCTGATTTGGTTGGGTGTCTCGATGCCGACTCTTATGTGCACCCGGAAGCTCTAAAAAGGATCGTTGCTAAATTTGAAGATAGCGAGGTGATGGCAGTTACTCCTTCAGTTAAAATATTTGAGCCCAGAGGTATACTTGGTTTGATCCAAAAATCAGAATACATATTTGGTATATTCCTCCGAAAAGTTTTTTCATATTTAAATGCGCTCTACATAACTCCTGGGCCATTTTCTATTTTTCGTCGTGATGTTTTTAGGAAAATTGGAGGTTACAAGAAAGCTCATAATACCGAAGATATGGAAATTGCTATGCGTATGCAGAAAAATAATATGAAAATTGGTAATGTTTCCAACGCGTTCATCTACACTGTGGCACCGACCAATTTATTTAAACTCTACAAGCAGCGACTTCGTTGGGTTTATGGCTTTATTAAAAATGCGATTGATTATAGAAGTATGTTTTTCAAACCACAATATGGAAATTTGGGAATGGTTGTTTTGCCTGCCGCAAGTTTCTCTGTTTTCTCAACCATGTATTTCTTTGGAAGTATGATTTTGAGTTGGATAAATTCATTAATTAAAACAATCAATGAAATTTCAACGGTTGGTATAAATTTCAAGGGCTTTAATTTTGATTTGTTTTATTTTAACACTGACGTTATTGTTTTTGTTTCCCTTATTGCCGTACTTGGCACTCTTCTAATTATTGTAACTTCTAGGGGTTTGGCAGAAGAGAAACACAAATTTGGTATTGATAGTGTATTTTTCCTAATGTTTTATACCCTTCTCGCTCCTCTTTGGATGACCAAAGCTATTTACAACGTTGTCTTCTCTCAAAAAACTAAGTGGAGGTAGTCCTGTTGCCTTTTAGTAATAAATAATATATAACCATATTTATGGATTGGAGAAAATATGCGTATACGTTTCTAATTACGGCTGTGATTTTTATAACAGCTATATATTTGAGTGATTATTTTAGTCAAAAGAAGATAAATGAAATAAAGAATATAGAGAGCCGCATTGCAGTAGATATATTAGCTTCTGAAACTCAATTTTCACTTCTTTCAGAACTTTCCTGTCGTGATATAGGAAGTAGCTTTCTTTCTAAGGAATTGGCTACTTTAGGCGATAAATTAGCCTATACAGAGCAAAATCGGGGCTCAGATGATCTTGAGGTGCTCAACCTGAAGAAATACTATTCCTTGCTCCAAATTAAGGATTTCTTGTTAATGCAAAAGATTAAAGATCGCTGCGGTTCAACTCAAGCAAATAATGGTCTTTCCATTATGTATTTCTATTCAAATGAGGGTGATTGTGATGATTGCGAAAAAGAGGGATATGTTTTGACAAAATTAAGAGGTGACTATCCAGAACTTAGGGTTTATTCGTTTGATTACAATCTAGATTTGTCAGCTCTTCAAACTCTGGTCAGTGTTTACAATATTGAAAACAAACTTCCCGCTATTCTTATTAACGACAAAGTTTATTACGGTTTTAAATCAGTAGAAGATATGAAAGAGGCGTTGCCTATTCTAAAACAAATTGATACACAAAAAGCCAAAGCCGAGGCTCTCAAAGCTAAGCAAGCTACTTCCTCGACTAAATCAAACTAACTGAGCCACCTGTCAGACTCGAACTGACGACCACCCGTTTACAAAACGGGAGCTCTACCAACTGAGCTAAGGTGGCCTTACTAAATTTCTAATTACTCTAATTATTCTAATTTCTAAATAATTCCCAATCCCCATTCTATAATAATTAAAAATTAGGTCAATTGGGTTAATTAGGTTAATTTCTACAATAAATCTTCAATTTTTCCCCTTTCTTCATTTTTCTTAACCTCGGTTATTTTTTTAAGATAAAAAGAAACAGAACCTTTACTTGCAATTTCTTTCTTACCCATTATTATATCCTGCCTTTTTTTGAATTCGTTTACTGCTTTTTCTTCAATTTTTATAAGGTAATCTTTGGTAACTTCCTTTGCATGAACAAAAATAATATATCGTACACTTTGGATAATTTGCAGACTTCTGAATTTTATATTTGAAACTAATTCTTCAAATTTGGAATCAAAACGACCAAGAGATCTTAAAAAAACATTTTTACTCCCATATTTTAATTCTGCCCCTTTAATAAGTAACAATATAACCGCTATAAAAAGTGAAGAGCCAAATACTACTATGGTAGCCATTTTATTTAATAGAAAACCTTACGAAACGACCTATCTCTGTCCTTTCACCAAATTTTTGAACCGCTTGTTCAATAAGTGATTTGATTTTTATTTCTGGGTTCTTGATGAAAGCTTGTTCTAAAAGCACTTTCTCTCCAAAATAAGCAGAGAGCTTCCCCTCTAATATTTTATCACGGATTTCTTTTGTCTTGTCTCCCAAATCTTTTTCAAACAATTCTTTAGCCTTAATTTTGTCTTCTTCTTTCACATCTTCCATTTTTAGATATTCAGGTGCCAATGCAGTCACATGCATTGCTATATCCTTGGCTAAAACAGCAAACTCCTCATTGCGGGCAACGAAATCAGTTTCGCACAAGAGTTCTACTAATGCCCCCACAGAACCATTGCCGTGTACATAAGAGACCACGAGTCCTGAGCCGAAAGTTCTAGCTGATTTTTTGTCAGCAGATTGTTTGCTTATTTTTCTTAATATTATTTTGGCTTTCTCTAAATCACCGCCCGCTTCTTCTAAAGCTTTTTTACATTGCATAACGGAGACTCCGGTTTCATCTCTTAACTTTTTAATTATTTCTGTAGTTATTTCCATATATTTATTTTAAAATAAAAATTTTCAATTTACAATTTTTAATTTTTAAACAATTTCTAATATTGTAATTCATAAATTTCTAAATTGAAAATTCAATCATTGATTGAAAATTGATAATTAGAAATTGAAAATTATTTTTTGTATACTTCCGCCACTTTTTCTACAAAAAGTCTTATACTGTTTATACCAGAATCATTGGCGGGAATGGGAAAATTAATTCCAGAAATATTATTATCGGAACCACAGAGAGCAACAACAGGAATATTTAAACTTTGAGCTTCCTTCAAGGCAGTAGACTCATATCTCGGATCTACGATAAATACCGCTTTAGGTAAATTTACCATATCCTTGACCCCCCAAAACATTTTCTGTAATTTTTCTATTTTTCTGTCTATCAAAATTCTTTCTTTTTTGGTGTATTTTATCAATTCTCCTTTTTCCCTTTGTGATAGAAGATCAATCATCATATCGATTCTTTTTCTTATTTCAGAAAAGTTAGTTAAAGTTCCACCAATCCAGCGACTCGCTACATATGGCATTCCCATTTTTTCAGCCTCTTCTTTAACTATATTTTGAGCTTCGTTTTTGCCACCTACAAAAAGTATTGGGCTATTAGTCTCTGCGAGTGATTTTACAAATTCAAGAGCAGCGTCTAATTTATCGTGAGTCTTTTCTAAATCAAAAATATCAACTCTATTTTTTGAGCCAAATATGTATGGGGCGTTACTTGGATGTCTCCTTGATTTACTAAAACCAAAATGAGCACCAGCCGTAAAAAGCTCATCCAAATTTTTATCGTTTTTTATTGCGTCTGTCATACGGTTACCAATGTTATCAAATCTGCCCAAATGAGTCAATTATATCTTCAAGATGGCCTTTCATTATATTTTCAATACCATGCCAATTTTTATTTAATCGGTGGTCAGTTATCCTATCCTGCAGAATGTTATATGTCCTTATCTTCTCTGATCTGTCTACTACCCCGATTTGCTCTTTGCGGTCAGCAGAATATTTAGCATCCTCCTCCTCTCTTTGCTTCTCTTCTAGCTTGGCAGAAAGGATCATTAAGGCGTTTTCTTTATTTGCATTTTGACTTCTCTCTGCAGTTGAGCGCACGACGAGTCCTGTGGGCTTATGGGTGAGTCTCACTGCTGTTTCAACCTTATTAACATTTTGACCCCCCTTGCCTCCAGCTCGAGAAAATTCGATTTCCAAATCAGCTGGATTAATTTCGAACTTAGTCTTTTTACGGATTGGCAAAATGGCAACAGAAGCAGTAGAAGTGTGGACTCGTCCCATTTTTTCAGTCTTGGGGACTCTCTGTATTCGATGTATACCTGTTTCTTGTTTTAATTCTTTATAGACATCTTTACCTCTAATCTCAAAAGATGCCTCTTTATAACCACCAAGAGGAGATTCTGCTTCGTCCAATATTGAAACTGTCCAACCTTTTGAATCAGCATATTTTTGATACATTGTAGCCAATTCTTCAGCAAAAAGAGCTGCCTCCTCGCCCCCGACACCAGCTCTTACTTCGAGCACTATTTCATTAGGAAACTCTTCTTCTTTTTCTTCTTCCTTTAAAATTTCATCCATTTGATCAATCAAAATCTTTTTCTGTTCATCAATGTTTTTAAGATCAATTTCAGCAAGATCCTTCATTGACTCGTCTTTTTGAAGCAACAAAATTTCAGCCTCTTCTTTAAGAAGTCTTTCTAAATTTTGAGCCAGATATTGAGTCTTTTGATTTGATTTATATTTTTGGAAGTCTTCCATTTTGGTTTGATTTCCCCTTTAATGTAAAGGGGATTAAGGGGATTAGATTTTTAATCACTAATCTCTCCCTAACCCTCTCTTTACTTTAAAGAGAGGGAATCAGGTAAAAACTTATTTCTTAGATTTTGGAGTTTTGGCCGCGGCAGCCTTTCGTGTTTTAAATCTTTCTACTCTTCCGGCGGCATCAATAACTTTTTCGTTTCCTGTAAAGAAAGGGTGGCAGGCACTACAAATCTCCACTTTTATTTCTTTTTGAGTGGAACCAACTGTAAATTTATTACCGCATGAGCAGGTAACTTTAGCATCAGTATAATATTCTGGGTGAATTTCTGTTTTCATTCCGTTAGAAGTTTTAATATTTTTTATAATTACCGAAAACCATTAGTTGTCTGAACTTCTAACGGGATTCATATTCCTAGCATAACATAATATAAAATTTAGACAAGAAGAAAGGGCAGCCTGTTCCTCGTCGTGCATTGCACACGAGTTTGCAGTCGCTTGGACTTGCGTGAGAAACGGGGCGGCCCTTTTTGCGAGAACGTAGACTAGCAGGTCATTCCTCGCACCTATATATTATCGCTAGTTAAGTTTGCTGTCAAATAAAAAATATAAAAAGGAAAAGGCTGTGGTTCTTATGTGGCACAGCCTTAATTCGTGTGGATCCCTTGGGATCCTGGCCATCTGCATGGCCGTTTTAACCTCAGAATACACCTAGCCCTGAGGCACGGCAGTCCCCCCTAAGGGGGAAGTGTTTTAATCGCCGAGGTAGACCACGGCAACCGGACGGAGGAATCGCAAAAATACCTCCAGCTCTCTGCGGTCGAGTCAACAGTGATTGCCGGCCCGACTCTGTTTAATATCATATACCCACTCAAACCCCTGTCAAGCAATAATTATCAAAATGTGGATAAGCCTCCCTAGAACCCCTCTAGAGGGTCAATCATTGTGAGTTGTATATTTTCGGCTTTTGCCAAGACTTGATTGCCATAAAATGTATTTGCTGGTCCCCCGCCTACTCCACACGATCGTCCAGAATAATACTTACAGGCAGCGTTTCTCTCAGCTGTGTATGTTCCACTTGATGCGCCCAAATCTGCCATATACACTGCGGTGGCAAGAATCGCGTGCTCAGGATTCCATGGGTTCACACTATCTGCATCCAACCCTAAGCTACTACCGAGTCTATTTTTAAATAATTCCCAAGTTGAAGGTATAAATTGAGATGGCCCCATAGCTCCGCCATAACCACGTGAAGCGCTCCATATAGTTCCCGGCGGACAAGATACGGGAGTCATTTTCCAGTCCTTTCCTAATCGTTCTGTTATATCTTTAAATGGCACGGTGTCTCGTGGAGATTTCATTACCTTTTCAAAAAATGTTCCTGTATTTTTACCGGCACCATCGCCCGTCTCAATATTGTTAATCAAACACGAACCCTGATTTTTACCTAGATCAGATTCCTGAGTCATAATGGCAAGAATAAGTGCCGGTCGGACTCCAGTCTTTTGGGAAGCTAATGTGGCATATTTGAGAGCGTCACCAAAAGGGATGCCTTCCGTATCACGAAGTGAAAATAGAGCAGCTCTAATCTGGGCGGCCTTTTTTTGTTTTTCGGCGATAACTTGCTGATAAGTTTTTTCTTGGGTTTTATTTATACTAATCAATCTCTGTTTTTCCTTTTCATCTATTTCAACTTTTTTCTTATCGGCCTCTACCTTAGCTTTGGTATCTGCTTCTTTTGTCCTTTTTTCATCCAAAGTTTTCCTTTCGGTATTAGTTTTATTTTGCAGATCTCTTATTTCCGCGAATTGATCTTCTAATGATATTTTTATCGAATTATAAGAATCTATATCTTCAAAAAATTGAGACAAATTTTGGCTAGATAATATAACTTCTAGAACAGAATAATCTTCTAGTTCATTTGTTGATCTTAGAATAGAAGCTAAAGATTCTTTTTCTCTATCTAATTTTTCTTCTAGTTCTTGAATTGTTTTTGTTTTCAGGCCAATATCGCGTGTTAATTGTTCAATCTGAATTTGTCTTTTTTTAATAAAAGCTTTGGCTTCATTTATTTTTGCTTGTAAAATAGAAGCATCTCTTTCAAGTGATGCAGTTCCCTGTTTAGTCTGGCTTAAAATTGACTCCCATTTAGCTATATCTTCCTCAGTTGCCTTAAGTTCATCTCGCCATTTTGCTTCTTGAGCGTTTATTTCACTTTCGGTTAAGGCAATAGCAGGGGTGGCCAGTAGCAAGCAGCTAGTAGCCAGGAAAAAGAAAAAAATAACAATAAAAAATCTGTATTTTTTAAAAATCATACAGATTAATTATATCAGAAACCTAGATACTTGCTACTAACTGCTAGCTACTTCTTCAGAACCCTCCTCCTCTTTCTTACCTTTCTTTTCAACTTCTATTTGAGATAAATCGGCTGGGGTTTCTTCTTCCTCTTTCTTCTCAGCTTTTGGAGTAGCTACAGTTACCACTACTTCTTCCGGATTTTCAGCGAGACTAACGCCTTTTGGCAATACAATGTTTTTGGCCTGTATTTGTCCCTCTAATTCTGTAATCGAAGAAATATCAACATCAATTTGATGAGGTAAATTATTTGGTTCAGCTTCAATTTTAATTTCATGCATAATTTTCATAAGCACCCCACCAAAATCTTTGACCGCTGGAGATATTCCTATAAATTCAATAGGTACTGCAACCTCAACTTTATGACCCTTTTCGAAAATATAGAAGTCAGCATGCCTTGGTTCATTTGTTATTGGATCAAAATCTATATCATGTATCAAAACCTCTATACTCCCAGTTGGAATAATTAATTTTATAACCGTTGATTCTCCAGCATTTTTCCATGCCTTTATGAAATCATTTTTTTTGATTTGGATTGGCAAAGCCTCTTTTTTATGCCCATAGCAAACAGCCGGCATCAATCCTTCTTTTCTTAAGCTTTTTAATTTACCGATTTTTTCTCTTTTCTCCGCTTTTATTTCTATTGTCATAGATAAACATATTAACAGATTGACCTCACCCCGTCCAGCTTCGCTGCCCTGCCCCTCTCCTTTCGAAGGAGAGGGGCTAAGGCAAAAACTATGCTAGTATGTTTATATGCAATATGGTTACCCATTAAAATTCGGGCCAAATCTAATATCTGAAATAGAATTTACTGTTGAAAATTTCGACTTTATCGAGTTTACTTTGGAACTCTATGAAAAGACTCTTGATTTTTTACCCTCCCTGACCAAAAACGAAGTGGATGAGATAAAAAAACTAACTAAAGGGTATAAACTCATCAGTCATTTCGATTGGGATATTAACCCAAACGAGCATCTAAAAGAAATCGAGGAAAGCATCAAAATTTTGGCAATCTTGGGAGTAACAGATATAACAATACATCCTTATAAATCCGGAGAAACATTAGAAGAAAATCTGGAAAAAAATACAGGCTTGATTTCAAAAATAAATGAATTTTGTAAGCAAAATAGCATCTTGTTACGGATTGAAAATGACGCAAAGGGTTTTTTCAGCCATGTAGAAAATTTTTCAAAGCTGTTAAATAATTTTCCTGATATGGGAATAACCCTGGATGTTGGACACGCAAATAAAACATCAGAAAACGAGTTTGATTTATTCCTGAAAAATTTTGCGTGGAAAATTAAACATGTTCATTTGCATAAATATATTTCGAACAAAACGGATCACTTGTTTTTTGATGACAAGAAAGAGTTTGAGGATGTGGTCTCAAAAATAAAAGATAACGGTTATGAAGGAACTATAACTTTAGAAACTCACTTTGTCTTAAAGAATGGAGAAAAAATTTATTTAAATCACGGAGAAACACTTAAAGAAAGGAGAAAGGCTTTTATAACACAACTCGAAATTCTAGGGTTATCTTAAAGATAACTCTTGATTTTATCAAGCACTTTTTCAACATTGACTTCCACTTCTCCATTTTTAAATCTCAAAACTTTATAACCCAAACCCCTAAAATATTTATCTCTGACAGCATCATTTTGTTTTGCTTCTTCTGTGTTATGAATTTCTCCATCGAGTTCAATGATTAATTTCTTTTCTGCACAAATAAAGTCTAAAATATATCCGCCTACACTATGTTGTCTTTTGAATTTGACACCCACCCCTCTGTTCCTCAAATACCACCATAAAATTTCCTCAACTTTTGTCTGATTTTTCCTCAGTTCTCTCCTTCTTTCGAGAAGATCTTGGTGATCATGAATCGTCATTTGATTTAAGATTTTTTAGAACCTAGCCCTTCCCCTTCGAAAGGGGAAGGGCAGATTTCCTTAAGGAAATCGGGTTGAGGTCAGTCTTATAATCCCGCAAACAACGCCATCCGTTTTTCTACAACTGCCTGCATTGCTTGAACAGCGGGCTTTAAATATTTATATGGAGCAATCTCATCGGGGTCATCAATAAGAGATTTTTGAATACCCTGTTTAAAGGCCAATCTTAACTCAGTATTTATATGAATTATAGAAATTCCCGCTTCAATTGCCTGTTTAAATTCGTCATCTGTTATACCTGAGCCACCATGCAAAACTAAAGGTACTACGGCTGATTCTCTAATTTGTCTTATCCTTTCGATATCAATTTTAGGATTGCCACCCTTTACCATGCCATGTATGTTGCCGACAGCTGGAGCAAAAAGATCAATCCCAGACTGTCTAACAAATTCTGCGGCCTCTTCAGGCTTAGTCATTGTATTTTCTGATATCTCTATTCCTTCGGGAAGTTCGTCTAATATTTTTGATGATTTGCCTATAAAACCATACTCCCCCTCTATTAAAATTTCTGGGTTTTTAGAATTTTTATAATCAACTGATTCTTTTGTCATTATTAAATTTTCATCGAATGATTTTTCTGCGCCATCTATAATAACGGCATCAAATCCTGCATCTATAACTTCTTTTACTCTATCTATTGAATAAGTATGATCTGCATTTAAAAATATAGGTAAACCTTCTGCTTTAATTGTGTCAATCAATACTTTTATTTGTTTTATTCCAATGAAATCACGCTCACCTTCTGAGACACCTATGATGGCTGGTAAATTTAATTTTTTACAAGCTCCAACCACGGCCCAAAACCCTTCAGAATTTGAAATATTAAAATGACCAATCGCTATCTTTTTTTCCTCAGCCTCCTTAATATATTCACACAAAATCTTCATATCCACATATTATCATATTTTTATTTTTTAAAAATTTTTATGGTGTATAATTATATGAAATGAATTTCTTTAATTCAGATAAAAATTTTGATTTTGTAGCGATCGGTGACATAACAACCGATGCCTTTATTCGACTTAAAGATGCCAAAACCGTTCGCGACATAAATGGCAAAAAAAATGAACTTATTCTTAGATTTGGTGACAAGGTCCCATATGAATTTATGGAAGAAGTTCGAGCTGTGGGTAACAGTGCAAACGCTGCCGTCTGCGCCACTAGACTTGGGCTAAAATCTGCATTGGTCACAAACGTTGGTGATGATCACAACGGCCACGAATGTATAGCAACTTTGCTAAATAACAGAGTCGCAACAGATTTTGTTACAGTAGAAAAAGACAAAGAGACAAACTACCATTATGTTTTGTGGTTTGAAGATGACCGTACTATTTTAGTTAAACATCATGAGTATAAATACAAATTACCAGATATTGGTAAACCAAAATGGGTTTATTTATCATCAATCGGAGAAAGTTCGGCTGATTACCATAAAGAAATTGCCGAATATTTGAGAAACAACCAGGAAATAAAATTTGCTTTTCAACCCGGCACTTTTCAAATGAAAATGAGGACTGAAACATTGGCTAATCTTTATAGCAGAGCTGACATATTTTACTGCAATGTTGAAGAGGCAAAAAATATTTTAAAAAAAGAAGGTGAACAGGATATTAAAAATCTATTAAAAGAAATGCATGATATGGGGCCAAATGTGATAGTTATAACTGACGGACCTAAGGGTGCCTACGCTTATGATGGTTATGAAGGATTTTTTATGCCACCATTTCCAGATGTAAAACCACCACATGATCGCACGGGAGCTGGAGACGCCTTTGCATCTACCTTTACATCAGCGGTTGCTTTAGGAAAATCTCTTTTTGATGCGTTTATGTGGGCTCCTATAAATTCAATGTCTGTTGTCCAATATGTCGGAGCTCAAAAAGGATTATTGACCCAAGAAGATATGCTTAAATATATTTCTAATGCTCCATCAAATTTTCGTCCTGAAAAAATTATGTAAAAGATAAGCCACCCATTGAGAGTGGCCAAAAAGCAGAAATGAGCGTTTGGTTTTACAAAGGTGGGGAGAGATGAACATGAAATGACCATCAAGGTTTGCGAGATCTCTGGATCACCTCCTTTCTTCTCTCCCCTTTTGTATCCTATTATAAAATAGCAAATAATTGATTAGATGTAAACTCCTCCTGTGGATTAACCTTTTCTGCCCATAACTTTATCTATAGCTCGTTCAATGCTTGTTACACTCATATTGTAGTGATTTATTAGTTCGGTGGGAGTACCGGATTGACCGTATTTGTCGTGAACACCGATTAGTTCCATTGGTACTGGATAATTTTGTGCAAGAACTTCAGCAACAGCCGAACCTAACCCGCCGACCACTTGATGATCCTCAACACTGACTATCGCCCCAGTTTCTTTGGCAAGATTTATTATGGCCTCGAAATCAAGAGGCCTGATACTAGAAATATTTAAAACTTTTATGGAAATTCCTTTTTGCAAAAATTTCTGCGCAGCTATTATGGCATTATAAATTAAGGAACCGGTTGCCACAATTCCCACCTGAGCAGTCATCGGAGGAGAGAAAAATATCTGAGCCTTACCTATTTCAAATGGCGTTTCTTCCGTTGTAATAATTGGCGTCTTTTCTCTAGCCAATCTTATATAAACAGGTTTATTTATTTTGGCAGCTAGAATGGTTGCCTTTTTTGCCTCAATTGCATCACACGGAGAAAGTACAATCATATTTGGCAAAACTATCATAAGTGCAATATCTTCAAGCGCTTGATGAGTACCGCCATCTGGTCCCACCGAAATACCTGCATGGCTACCAACAATTTTTACCGGTCTATCATTGTAAGCGATTGTGGTTCTGATTTGCTCCCAATTACGACCCGGACTAAACATTGCATAGGATGCAGTAAAAGGAATTTTACCCATAGCTGCCATACCACTTGCTACAGTTACCAAATTTTGTTCTGCTACCCCAACTTGCACAAATCTTAGAGGATATTTTTTAGCAAACAAGCTCATTTGCGATGATTCATTTAAATCAGCACAAAGTCCAACTACATTTTTATCATTATCTGCAGCCAAAACTAAACCTTCACCAAAACCCTTACGGATTGAGGCCTGTTCTACATCCGCATCAAAAAGTTTTGTATTAAGTTTTAAATTTTGATTTAACATTTTTTAATCTTATTTCTTATTTCGTATCTCTTCTAAAGCTTTCTCACCTTCCTCCTTTGTAGGAGGTTTACCATGCCATTTAAAATCTTTTTCCATAAAAGAAACCCCCTTGCCAGAAATCGTATTCGCAATAATAACTGATGGTTTATCAAATACATCATGAGCCTTGCCAACCGCATTTACTATCTGCAAAATGTCGTGGCCATCTATTACTTGGACATCCCAATTAAATGCTTCCCATTTTTCTTTTAGTGGTTCGAGTGGCATTATATCTTCAGTATATCCTTCAATCTGAATATTATTTCTATCAACAATAACTATTAAATTCTGCAATTTCTCCTTGGCGCCAAGCATCACAGCTTCCCAAGTATTCCCCTCATCTAGCTCGCCATCACTTAAAATACAATAAAATTTTTTAGAGGAATATTTACCATTATCCATCCTATCAGCCAAACACATACCAACCGCCTGAGAAAGGCCGGAACCCAAGGGGCCAGAACTCGTTTCTATAATTGGCAGATATTGTCGATAGGGATGACCTTGAAGTCTTGAACCAAACTTTCTAAGGGTTTTTAATTCATCAAGCGGAAAATATCCAGCATGAGCAAGCGCGGCATAATAAACTGGGCAAATATGCCCGTTTGAAAGAACAAGTCTGTCTCTGTCTTCCCACATTGGATTTGTTGGGTCATGTTTTAATATAAAAAAATATAGAGCAGTAAAAATATCAGCCATGCCTAGTGCCCCAGCAGGATGGCCAGAACCAGCTTCTACAAGCATCTCTATAATAGACTGCCGTATTTCATTTGCCTTCCCTTCCATCCATATTCTTTTTTCATCTGAAAGTTGCAACATTTTTTAATTATAAATCCTTAAGTTTTGAGATGGCTTCTTTGACATCTAACGAATTAAAAATTGATGAGCTGGAAACAAAACTAAAAACGCCAGCATCTTTAAGAATTGGAATAGTTTTTTCATTTACTCCAATATCTATTTGAATCGGGACAGAGGAATGATTTTCATGAAAATTTTTTATTATATTTATAACATTTTCATCTAAATCCACTCCATTATAACCTACTCTGTCATTCCCCATAAATTGTACAAAATCTAATTCGGGCAAAAAAGATTCAAGAATAGAAATATCACCAGAAGGTTTTATGCCAAGGCCCATTTCACAATTAGCATTTTTTATAGTTTTTAAACACTCCTCGATATGATCAGTGGAGTCAATATGAATAATAAAACTTTTTGCCCCAAGTGATATAAAATCAGAAATATATTCGACTGGGTGAAGTACCAACATATCAATCTCTAAAACAAAATCTTCTATATATGGAAAATTTTCTTCTCCTCTGACTATTTTCATCATCTCTTCGAATTGATTGCCATTAAACGGCCACGTCTTACTTGGAGCATAATTGCCATCTACAACATCAAGTTGAACTTTTTTAACTAAACCTAAAATTTTGCCAAATCTTTCTCTGACAATATTGAGATTCTGAGGAATGACCGATGGAATTATTTCTATCATAAAAAATTTTTTAACTTTCAATTTTCTCAATCCTACGAATATGTCTTTCTTCACCGGAAAATGGTGTTTCTAGCCACAACTTAACAGCTTCTTTAGCTTCATCAACTGACAAAAATCTAGCTCCTAGAGAAAGAACATTAGAGTCATTATGTTCTCGTGAAAGTTTTATGATTTCTAAATTGCCTCCATAATATTCTGCCGATCTAATATTTGGAAACTTGTCTGCCACCATATCTTCTCCTTGACCACTCCCCCCCAAAACTATTGCTCGAACATTTTCTTGATCATTTGAAACCATTTGAGCTGCTTTTTTTACAAATTCAGGGTAATCATCATTTGGGTTTAATTCATAAGCGCCACAATCTTCTACTTCATAACCAAGCTCTTTTACAAATCCTAAAAGCTCACTTTTCATCTCAAACCCCGCATGATCGCTGGCAAAATAAATTTTCATATTACAAATATTTACCCATTTTTAGGACATGTTTTATTAGAGTAGCGGTGTAGCCCATCTCGTTGTCATACCAGGCGCAGACTTTTACTAAATTTTTATCAATTACTCGAGTCAAACCCAAATCAGCTATTGACCCAAAAAGTGAACCTATAATATCACTAGAAACTATAGGGTCCTCAGTAATAGTAAATATGCCTTGCCATTTTTCGAGAGCCGCCGCTTCTTTTAAAATTTTATTTATTTCTTCTACACTTGTTTCCCTTTTTGCAATAAAGGTTATATCAGCGATTGAACCAGAAATAATAGGCACTCGCATAGATAAACCATCAAATTTGCCCTCCAATTCGGGTACAGCTTTTGCGACCGCTGTGGCAGCACCAGTTTTGGTTGGTATAATATTTTGTCCGCCTGATCGGCCCTCCTTCCAATCTTTTTTGTTTGGACCATCTACTATTGATTGGCTTGCGGTATAGCCATGCACCGTGTTGAGTATCGCTTTTTCTACACCAATTTTTTCATTAAGAATATAGATTAATGGTGCTGCCGCGTTGGTGGTGCACGATGCATTTGAACTTATCTGGCAAGTTGTGAGCTTGTCGTCATTTATGCCCATAAGTATCGTTGCCTGACTTTCATCTGAAGGTGCGTCTTTGGCTGGCGCGGTGATAATAACTTTTTTAGCTCCGGCTTCAATATGAGCACCAGCTTTTTTAAATGTTGTAAATGCACCAGTAGCTTCAATAACTACATCAATGTTTAGATATTTCCATGGCAAATCACTAGGATTTTTTTCTGAGAGAAATTCTATCTCCCGATCATTTACCATTATAGATTTTTTGTCATCACTTGCTTTCACTGCAAACTGGGCAGCGCCATAAACCGTATCGTATTTTAATAAATAGACAACATTTTCTATATCACCCAAGTCGTTTATTGCCACGACTTCAATCTCGGGCACATTTTGGATGAGTCTCAAAAATGCTCGGCCAATCCTGCCCGCACCATTTATAGCCACACGAATAGTTTTATTTTCCATATCAAAATTATATCAAATATTTAACTTCAATATAAATATTAAGTGGACAATAAAGGGATGACTAGGAAGTTTTGGCTTCAGGTGTGTTTAAGGTGAGAGCGTCTGATTCGCAAACTCCTCCGACGCAAGCGAGTTCTTTAGCACCAATTGTTCGATCTTCTTTTTCGTATAACATAAGTTTCGAAAAATCTATATGTTTTAATAATTTTATTCTTTTTTCATATTCCTCTTTAGTAATTTCCTCATATGGAGCTAACTGGTATACATGATTGTCTCGTGGCAAGAATGAAAGGCCTCCGACTATCTCCCAATTTTTATAGACGAAGTTTGCAACCGCGATCCACTCATCATCACCAACATAAATAGTTACTGACGGATTGTGTTCGGTGAAGTTAACTTTGAGTCTCTTCCATTCCTCAAGCATTTCGAGCGCTGTGACATCTTTATTGACCATTGCTTCATTAGGAGCTTTGCAAGGAAACTCTAGTACCATAGTCGAAGCGTTTGAAGTAGAGTAACCCACTTCTGGCAAAGCAGTCACTCCCTGATCTTGAGCGAGTTTCAAAAGCGGATCATTGGCCGAAATTCTAACTCGACGGATATAATAGCGTGAATACCAAGTATGCATACCTGAACCAACTCCTAAAAGTTGTCCGGAGTTTCCGTGAGGTTTGACACAAGTGATGGCGGTTGATTCATTCACACCAAAACGTTTTGCATATTTTTTGTTTGTTTTAATTCCTTCATCACGAAGAATTTGTAAATTTTTATCATCACGAACAATTTTATTGTCGTAATAACCAGTTATTGAAACACCGAGAAGTTGCTCCTTTTCGCAATTTTCCTTCCATTCTTTTGAAAGGTATTCAAAATTGGTTAGTGTGGCTTGGTATGTGCCAACAATAGTTGCTAGTTGCATCTTCTTCTTCAGACTTTCCATCGTGTCTTTTGGTCTCACCACAATTGAAGTGAGATTACAAAATTGTTTTGATTGTAGATAAATTTCTCCGCATGGGTTCATACCAACTTGTTTTGCATCCTTGATTGATTCCCATCGACGTTTTGGTAGCTGAGATTCCAAACCACCACGATTGAAAATACCTCTCTCTCCAGAATGTGATGTTACGAGAGCTGTCCACTCTTCTAAAAATTCCTCAGCTGATGGCTTAACTTCATATACCGCAGAGTTGTTGGCCATTGAACGCTGCCCTTCAGTCTGCCAAAAAGCTCCTTTTTTAGCGTCGCGCATTTCATAGTCATCTGGCGCAGAAAGTGAAATAAGAGCCGAACGACGCACACCGCCCGCAACTACAACTAAACCTATTTGACAAATAACATCGTGAAGATCAAGAGTAGTAAGTCTGCGTCCCTGACGAGCCAATATCTTACGTCTAGTAAATTGCATTACTTCCTGAAGTGGCGCAGGTCCTGAAGCTCTTCCTCCCATAGTTTGGAGTTTTGCTCCTGCTGGGCGAATCAACGAATAATCAATTTCCACATCCATTCCTTTTTCCCATACTTCACAAGCGGCAACGAAGGCTTTACACCATCCGACTTTATCATCTTGAACAACAATTTTTGGCGCCATCTTGCCGGTTTGTTTTTGAATTTGAGGAAATTTGCCAACATTTTCTGGCTCAACAGAATAACCACAACCAGCTCCACACATTGACACATACATTATTTCTGACAAATCACGCCATGATACCGGAGCGATATAGGCACAATTATACGAACAAACATTAGTTCTTCTACATGCTTTACCTGCAGACCAGAGCAACCGCATTGATGGACATATTTCTTGATTTAAAATAGCCTCTCTGATTTCGTTGTATTCAGGAGTAGTCAATTTTGAGCCCATATTCTCCTTCATATAATCCATAAAACGATCAATAGCCTCTACCCATGTTTCTCTGCGTCCAAATTCCTCACGCCATCTTGCATAAAATTGATAAAAGATAAATTCCTGATATGGAGTATTAAAATATTTACTACTTTCTGCTATTTTTGCCTTCACTTCTGCTGGCACCATTGCATTTTGCTCTCTAACCCTGGTGCGCTCTTGTCTGTAAAGAATATAATTTCTAGCAGTATTTACATATTCTGAAAGCATAAGCTCTTTTTCAACACTATCTTGAATACCCTCAACTGTTGGCAGAAAATTCTTATATTTTTTGCTAATTCTCACCAAATCAGCCACAACCTTGTGAGCTACCATTCTAGCTTCTGCTTCTGATCCTTCCTGCGAGGCCTTCATGGCCTTATTTATTGCGGTGACTATTCTCTCAAAATCAAAGGAAACAATTGAACCATCTCTTTTCTGAACTTTTTTAACAAAATCCTCCATCGCGTTCTTTTTGGTTATTGTTGATTTGATCGAAATTGCTATTTTTTTTGATTTTTGAGGCATATTTTTTATAAAAACATTAATAATTTGTAATTTTTTGCAAAATTTTAATAAAAATGTAAAAACTTTGTCCCTCCATTCTACAATTTTTAGACCAAAAAAAACTGTGGATAAGATTAAAATCGAGTACGATATAATACAAATTTATTTATGTAAACATGGGTCCTTTTAGACCCTTTTATTTTAAGAGTTTAGAGGATTTAAAATTAAAATTCTGCCGTGTCGCCAATTTTAATTTTTGATTTATCAAAAAAACCAGCATTTGTTTCCAAAACATACAAATTTAAAACAGGTAAGCCATTTTGAACAGCATAAAAAGTATTGGGATATGTCTCTGGACTAACATTTTTTTCTATGTGAGTAATTTTTTTATTAATATCCAACCAAGCTATATCGATGGGAAAGTTCATATCTTTCATCCAAAAGCCGTAATACCCTTCTCTCTCAAAAATAAAGAGCATCCCTTGATTTTCCTCTAAACCCCACCTTCCAGATAAGCCTTCTATTCGTTCAGGATCAGTACTTGCCACATCGACATTCAGCAAAACATCTCCTATTTTTAATATTTTTTGAGGATTTTCAGAGTTTTTGTAATTAAAAATGAAAAAAAACACAATAAACGCGCTAATCAAAAGTAAAATTGTTATAAATTTGCTATTCATATTACTTATCATAACTCACCCCCTCTCGCTTCGCTCGGCCCCTCTCTTACAACAAGAGAGGGCAAACAAGCCTTTAGGGGTTCAATATATTTTAGTAATTTTCATAAATAAATTGTAACAAAAATTTTAAAATATAGACATGTCAAAGGGCATCTTTGACACTTTATTATATAATCTTATATTTTCTTTTATAAAACTATTTTTGCCATTAAAAATCTCAATTAAAAAATGCTTATTTATAATTGGATTTTTTCTATCGATCAGAAAATCTTTATAACTGCTCCACATGTAATTTTCTGGTTTAGTCGCAATGTGATCCTTGATCGGATTCATATGTATATATGAGGATATCAACATAAGTTGTGAATTAGATTCAATTTGAGTTGATTTAAACTGATCCTGAAAGACATGCCCCACTCTTTTATGTTTTAAATTTAGGTATTTAGAAAAACTGGTAAATACTCTTGCAAGAAGTTTTGAAATTGATTCATCATCACACTGTTCAATTAGCAGATGAAAATGGTTAGGCATTAAACAAAAGGAGTGAAGCTTAAAATTTTCCGGCTTCAAACTCTTTATCCTTATTCTTGATTTGGGAGACATGGTTATCTCACACTCATTTAGATTTTTTTTATTTATTCCCAAGCCCAAACCTAATCTATACAGAAACGCCCTATAATCTTGTTCGTCGCGAAAAATTATTTCTTTATTATCTCCCCTATTATAAATATGATATATGGAACCTTTTGAAAAATTCTTATAATCTCTATTGCCCATGTATAAATTATACAATATTTAAGTGTCAAAGGGCATCTTTGACACTTTCTTGTTGTAAGGGAAGGGTTTGGGATGAGTCACACTAAAAACAAAAAACCACTCAAGTGAGCGGTTTTTTGTGATCATCTCAAGACGAAATTATCGTCTAAAATTATCTCTACGAGGACGAGCCTCTTGAGGACGAGCCTCATTTACAGTAAGAGATCTGCCTTCAAGTTCTTTGCCATTCCATCTTTCGATGGCGGCATCTGCTTCGGCTTCATTTGTCATGGTGACAAAACCAAAACCTTTAGATACACCTCTTTCTCTGTCCATAATAACGACAGCTTCAGTGACTTCACCGTTTTGAGAAAACATGTCTCTCAAATCAGCATCGGTTGTTTTGTAAGGCAAATTGCCTACGAAAAGCTTTTTCATTGCGTGCTTTATTTATTTTACGATTAAAACGACCAAGCGCTCCGCTTGATTGTTCGCGTCTATAAAGCCGCAAAACAAACTAAGAGAAACTCGCTTACGTATTAAGTATACACCTTGCACTCCAAATGTCAAGGTGCTATAGTGTATTTATTAAAAGAAGTTCCAAAAGCATAACCTTCCACTCACCTTACGAAAGATTGTGGAAAAGCTTGCGGTTTTTTCATTTATGACAAAGCAAATAATTAATAAGGAAGAGGTAAAAGAGAGCAAAATGTCCAAATTTTTGGATAATTCCGCTTTACCTCCAGTTAAGGATTCTATTGTTGATGGCACAGTTATAGCCATCGCCAAAAATTCTATATTTGTAGATTTGGCGCCATGGGGCACTGGTATTATTTTTGGTAGAGAATACATCAATGCTCGCGATTTAATAAAAAAGATAAATATCGGAGATAAAATCACTGGCAAAGTTTTGGGTAGTGACAACAAAGAAGGTTATATAGAAATATCTCTGAAAGAAGCAAAGCAAGCGCTTATTTGGAGCGAAGCCGAAGAAGCCACAAGAGACAAAAAAATATTTGAACTCCCAGTCAAAGAAGCTAACAAAGGAGGCCTTATGCTTATCTGGCAAGGTATTACCGGATTTTTGCCAGCATCACAATTAAAGACAGAGCATTACCCAAGGATTTCTGATGGAGACAAAGATAGAATCCTTGATGAATTAAGGAAACTTGTTGGTCAAAAATTGTCTGTCGCTATTATTGGTGTCAATGCCAAAGAAGGTAAACTAATTTTTTCAGAGAAAGATCCTGAAAATAGTGAAAAAGGAAAGATAATTGACAAATATACTCTTGGTGATGAATTGGACGGAGAAGTTACCGGTATCGTTGATTTTGGGATATTTGTCAAAATCGATGAGGGACTTGAAGGGTTAGTGCATATTTCAGAAATTGATTGGGGTCTAGTAGATGACCCGCACAAATTTGCTAAAGTGGGAGATAAAATAAAAGTTAAAGTTATAGAAATAAAAGATGGCAAGGTTTCCCTCTCTATAAAAGCGATGAAAGAAAATCCTTGGACTGAAGCTGCCAAGAAATACAAGAAGGATGATGTGGTAAGTGGCGTGGTTATCAAATTCAACAAACACGGCGCACTCGCTTCAATTGAAGAGGGTGTTGCTGGATTAGTGCATATTTCTGAATTTGGCACTGAAGAAAAATTGCGTGAAAAAATAGAACTCGGTAAAACATACAATTTCAAAATAAACATCTTTGACCCCAAGGAACAAAAAATGGCATTGAGTTTTGTAGAAGGAAAATAAAGAAAGATGCACACCGCAAGGTATATCTTTTTTATCCTTCATTATTTAAAATCAAGGGGGCAATAGGTTTTGATGATGGGAAATGATAAATCAAAAATACTTGCGATTATCATAATACCAGCCGCAGTTACACTAATTACTGCCAAAATGTTGCCAATTTGAGGTTTTAACCACAAAAATATTGAGGTAAGAAGACAATATACTCCTAGTGCCAAAAGTGGCAATCCCGCCAAAATATTGTCTCTCATTGTCGCTTCAACACACTTCAAATCAACATTTAACCCTAAATAAATTGAGATTATTCCAGCTAACAAAAAAGCAGTTATAAAAATTTTTTTCATTTTTTATGAGTTATAAATATTCATTGCTTTATCTCGCCCATCAGTAATTAATGTCTGTATAGCTTCACTCGCCTTCTTAAATATCTTTTTCATTATATCAGTTTCTTTTGGTTTAAATTTGCCTAAAATCAAATCTATGATTGCTTTATCACCCTCTGGCTTTTTGGCTCTACCTTTAGCTGTGGTTGGAGAAACACCAATTCTGACTCTTACAAATTCTAGTGTTTTAACAACTTTTGCAATCGAATCGAGGCCCCTGTGTCCACCTGTCCCCTTGTTGTATGAAATTTTCATTGTACCGATAGGCAGATCAATATCATCATGTACCACAACTAAATTTTCTAATCCTTTCTTAGATGTTTTTAGTTTGGGCTTAACAAAAAAACAAACTGCTTTACCTGAATTATTCATAAAAGTCTCAGGCAAAATTAGAGTTAGTTGTTCTTTTTTTATTTTACCTTTTGAAATTAATGCGTTTGATTTTTTATTAAGTTCAAATTCATTTAAATCTAAATCTTTGTGTAATCTAGAAACTGCCATTCGTCCTGTGTTATGACGAGTATTTTCATATTCAGCTCCAGGATTGCCCAAACCTACTATATAGAACATTAAATTAATAATTATGAAATAATGAATTATGAAATAATAATACACAAATATTATCAATTTGCATAATTTATATTTCTTACTTCATGTTTCATAAATTTGTGCTAAACAGCATAATGTAATAAAATAGCAAAATGGACGAAGAAAATCAGTTTAAAAAATCAAGTTCGTTGTGGGAATTTGTGCGTTATGCAATCATCGCTATTCTTATAGTTGTCCCCTTTCGCATTTTTATAGCACAGCCTTATGTAGTAAGTGGCTCATCAATGGATCCAACCTTTAAAGACGCAGATTATTTAATCGTTGACCAACTCTCCAAGAGATTTGAAGAACCGGCTCGTGAATCTGTTGTCATTATAAAATATCCAAATGATCCTTCCAAATTTTTTATAAAAAGATTGATTGCTTTCCCAAACGAAAAGGTATTAATTAAGGATGGTATTGTCACAGTATTTAATAGTGAACATCCTAATGGTATTTTGGTTAATGATTCGTTTGTTGTTTACAAAAAAAGTGAAAATTTTTCGGTAGAATTAGGAGTAGACGAATATTTTGTAATGGGTGACAACCGTGCAGGTAGTTCTGATTCTCGTATGTGGGGGCCAGTACCTAAAAAATATATTATAGGAAGACCGATTGTAAGATTACTACCGCTTAATAAAATTGATTTTTGGCCAGGTCTGTATTAGATTGTAATCATTAAATAAAATGCCAGAACAAAAACCGATCCAGAATCGAGATGTGAAGGAGATAAACGAAGCAGGCAAAATTGCCAGATTTTATGGTTTTAAGCCAATAATTTCTCCAAATGTAGAGAAACAGGACTTTGACCTTATTAAAAATTTTGATCAAAATTTATACCCAGCCGAAAATACCGCTCTTTTGCGTGTATATTTTGAGGATCGCATGATGTCCTTGCCTCAACCGCATATGCTTTATTGCGAAAGACCTTTTCGTGGCATGAAGGAAAAAAAGAAGCCCCATTATCTAGAAGCTTCACTTATATCAATGGGTTCTTCTAAAAGTGTGTGCGAATGTCTTTCAATCCAGGCTGGTATTACTATTCTAAACAAAATCGGGTATAAAAATATTGAAGTTCGTGTAAATTCTGTTGGAGATAAAGAATCAATGATGGAATTTCAAAAAAAATTAATGATATTTATCAAAAAAAATTACAATTCATTCCCAGCCGATTTAAGACAAATTGTTAAAAAAGATCCTTTTGCTATTTTGAGAAAAAAACAAGAAGAATGGCAAGAATTTCAAACGGAGTGTCCAAAATCAATAGATTTTTTATCCGAAAGTAGTAGGAATCATTTCAAGGAAATATTAGAGTTTCTGGAAATACTAGAGATTCCGTATCAAATAGATCATCATTTGGTCGGTAATCCTGATATTGGCTCAGAGACAATATTTGCCTTAGTAGATAGTTCTGTCGCAAATGAGCAAAATGGGAAAAGCATACTTGCTCACGGATTTCGTTTTAATAGATTAGCAAAAAAAATCGGTTATAAAAAAGATCTGGCTTGTAGTATTTTAAATATATCGGCAAAACTTAAAAAAAATATACCGAAAGTAAAAGCTAAAACTATCAAACCTCAATTTTATTTGATCCAATTTGGCCCAGAGGCTAAATTAAAAAGTTTTTTAGTTTTGAAAGAATTATACAAAGCCGGAGTAAATATTATTCATTCTATTGCTAAAGATAAATTAGGTAGCCAAATGACTGTAGCCGAATTTTCTGGCGTTTCTCATATTATTCTAATTGGTCAAAAAGAGGCTATTGAAAATTCAGTTGTTATCCGCAATGTATCCACTCGTGTCCAGGAAATAGTCCCTATCGTAAATCTCTCATCTAAGATAAAAGATTTAATATAATACCTTGTTTATATATCAAAATTTTCTCGTTCATTCTTTCTTTCCCCGGATCTGGGGGGGAGGGCAACCTGCCGAAAGTAAGTGGAATGAGGTTCTTTGCATAAAATAGGAGCTTGTGTTAGTATGTTGCACATGGCGACAAACGTAGAAGTCACTAAAAGTGGCAATGACAATAATTTAGGTCTTATAAGAAAATTTACAAAAAGAGTGCAGGGCTCTGGTATTTTATCGCGATTAAGAGGCCGAAGATACAGCACTAGAAAACTTTCCGAATATGTAAAAAAGAAAAAAACCTTAAAGAAAATAGAGAAAAAATCTAAAATACGAGAGCTAATTAAGATGGGCAAAATGCCTGGCACATTGGAGAATTAAATGATTGAATGATTGAAATATTAAAGAATTCAAAAATAGAAGAAATAAATAATGATATTTTAGGAAAGGATTATGACCTTTCTTTTGCTTTTATAAGTAAAGAAGAAATAAAAAAAATAAACAAAAAATATCGTGGCAAGAACGAACCTACAGACATCTTATCTTTTCCACTTTCAAAAAATTCTGGAGAGATTTTAATTTGTCGTGATATTGCAAAAGCAAAAGCACCAAAATTTGGTATGACTTTTGAAAATTATTTGCTTTTTTTAGTTATCCACGGATGTCTTCATTTGAAAGGCTTGAAACATGGTGTTAAAATGGAGAAATATGAGCTCACGTATTACAGCCGGCATAGACATAGGGACCTACGAGGTTAGAGTTGTTGTGGCAGAACAAGATGAAGAAAATTCTTTGCCTACTATTTTAGGAACCGGTAGAGCCGAATCAAAAGGACTACGACACGGTTATATAATAAATACTTCAGATGTTACCAGAAGCGTGAGTTTAGCCGTAGCTCAAGCTCAAAAATCTTCAGGTATTAAAATCAAAAAGGCCTTTATTTCTATTGGCGGAGTCGGTCTTTCGGGAATTAATTCTCATGGCTCTACAATTATTAGCAGAGCTGATCAAGAGGTCACCAATACTGATACTGAGCAGGCCGTTTTGGCAGCAGAAGAATCTATTCCCGCAGCATTAATTCAAAATAGAAAAATAATTTATTCCATTCCCACTTTGTGGAAAATAGACGGCAAACCTGTTTTGGGCAGAGTTTTTGGAATGAAAGGAGTAAAATTGGAAACAAAAGCACTTTTTGTTAGTTGTATTGAGTCGCATCTTGATGATTTGATTGAGGCAGTTGAAGAAGCTGGCATTGAAGTTATTGATGTTGTCGCCTCACCTATCGCCGCCTCTTTTGTCACCCTCACAAAAAGTCAAAAAATTGCGGGCTGTGTCCTAGCAAACATAGGCGCTGAAACTGTCTCTATTGTTGTTTTTGAAAATAACATTCCAATATCAATAGAAATATTTCCTCTTGGTGGCTCTGATATCACAAATGATATCGCCTTGGGCCTTAAGATATCATTAGAAGAAGCTGAATCTATAAAACTTGGAGGTGTAACCGCGACAAATTATTCAAGGAAAAAATTGGAAGAAATAGTATCGGCACGTCTTGGGGACATTTTTGAATTAATTGAAGTTCATCTCAAAAAAATTGGTAAGTCAGGAGTCTTGCCAGCCGGCATAATCATAACAGGTGGTACATCTTCTATCGGTCAAATTGAGGATCTGGCAAGAAGTTATTTACGTTTGCCTTCTCGTATTGCCTCTTTAAACATAGGCAATGGTAAATTCCAAATCAAGGATTCCTCTTGGTCAGTAGCTTATGGACTTTGCATAATAAGCAATATCTCAGATGAGGAAGAAAGATTAGGCCTTAAAAAACGAAGCAGAAATATTCTCAACCAAATGTTTAGATCTTTAAAGCAATTTTTGCCTTAGTTTTTACAACACATTTTGTCATATAAACAACCTTTGTTTTTTGGGCGATTTTTGTTATTATATTCTTGCCTAATAGCTATCAAATTTAACTAAAAATATGCCACAAATAAAATCAGAAGTTGAAGTTTTTGCTAGGATAAAGGTTATAGGAGTCGGTGGTTCCGGCAAAAATGCAGTAAACCATATGATTAATTCCAAGGTTAAAGGAGTGGAATTTATTGCCGTAAATACTGACGCTCAAGACCTGCATCACTCTGAGGCAAAAAAGAAAATTCATATTGGCAAAAATCTTACCAGAGGTTTGGGTACTGGCATGAACCCTGAACTCGGTAAACGCGCCGTAGAAGAAACAAAAGAAGAAATTCAAGAAGCTATTAAAGGAGCTGACATGATTTTTATTGCTTGTGGACTTGGTGGTGGCACGGGTACCGGTGCGGCACCCGTCATTGCAAAAACTTCAAAAGAATTGGGAGCATTAACTGTAGGTGTAGTTACCAAACCTTTTACATTTGAAGGTCAACAAAAAATGCGATTGGCCGAAGGTGGATTAGAAGAACTTCGCCAATCAGTAGATGCACTTATCGTAATTCCAAACGATCGTCTTTTGGCTACCATAGACAAAGATACTTCTGCCAAAAGCGCCTTTGCTATGTGTGATGATATTTTAAAACAGGCGGTTGAAGGAATTTCAGATTTAATTACTATGCCGGGCATTATCAATATTGACTTCGCTGACGTCAGAGCCATCATGGAGGGGGCTGGGGGAGCTCTTATGGGTATAGGACGCGCTAGTGGCGAAAAGAGAGCTGAGGAAGCCGCCAAATTGGCTATAAACTCCCCTCTTTTGGAAGTTTCAATAAACGGCGCTAAGGGAGTTTTGTTCTCCATTGCTGGTGGAGATGACTTAACAATGTTTGAGATTCATGATGCAGCCAAATTTATTACCGAATCAGTAGACCCAAATGCCAAAATTATATTTGGTACAGTTCGCGATGATAAACTTAAAAAAGGAGAGATCAAAATTACTGTTATTGCTTCTGGTTTTCCTGAGACATTTATGAGAAAAAATATATATGGCGAAAAAACAATAGATGATGGCGAAAACAAAGGCAAAATATTTAATTCCATTTTTGTAAAGGATGAAAAGAAAGAAAGAGAAAATAAAAAAGAAGACGAACCAGAAGAGAAAAAACAAAATATAATTGATGATGAAGATGAATGGGGTGCTGTCCCAGCATTCCTCCGACGCTCAAAATTAAAGTAGTATTTAAACAAAAATCAAAATAGCTATTGTCTCTGCGTTAGGTCATAAGGATAAGGCTCTTGAGACAATACTATTTTGATTTTTTGAATTTTGTTATTTATTAGAAATTAGTATAATTAGAATAATTAGAATAATTTAAATTTATGTACGATTTAATTATTATTGGTGGTGGACCAGCTGGGGCATCTGCTGGTGTTTACGCAGCCAGAAAACAAATAAAAACCGCAATCATTGCAGAAACTTTTGGTGGTCAAAGTATGGAATCTGAAGAAATCCAAAACTGGGTAGGCACTCCAGCAATCTCCGGTACGGAATTGGCTAAAAGCTTAAAGGAACACGTCAAATTTTATGGCAAAGATTTTATTCTCATAAAAGAGGGTGAAGTTGTAAGCAAAGTTGAACACAAAGAGGGAGAAGGATTTTCAGTTACAACTAACAAGGAGACATATAAAACCAAAACTGTCCTCGTTGCTACCGGTAGCAGTCGCAAAAAACTTGATGTTGAAGGAGCAAAGGAATTTGATGGTAAAGGTATTACCTACTGCGCCTCTTGTGATGGGCCATTTTTTGCCGATAAGGATGTAGCTGTAATCGGCGGCGGTAATGCTGGTTTTGAAACTGCAGCTCAACTGCTTGCCTATTGCAAAAGCGTTACCCTTATAAGTCGAGGCGAATTTAGAGCAGATCCAGTCACCGTTGAAAAAGTATTGGCCAATCCTAAAATGAAAGCCATCACTAACGCTATACCAACAAAAGTAAAAGGTGACAGTTTTGTAAAATCATTGATTTATAAAAAAACTGCCCCTTTTGCCGAAGATAATCTTGAAATCAAAACTGATGCCATTTTTGTAGAGATAGGTCATTCCCCCGCAACATCTTTTGTGGAAAATTTGGTAGAAACAGACGAATATAAACATATTAAAACAGATCCAAGAAATCAAAGGACTAGCATGGATGGCATTTGGGCTGCGGGAGATTGCACTGACGGCTTATATCACCAAAACAACATCGCTGCTGGCGATGCTGTTAAGGCTCTTGAAGATATATATCTAGAGTTGCATAGAATGCAATAAAGTTGTATAATTTGATTGGAAGGAAGAAATCCAAATGGATGATTCAACGAGAATTGCTTCAAGAATGATATTTGGTTTGGAAGATCATTTCTTTGAGTTAGTCATAGACGAATTAGAAAAGCAGGGAAAACCAAGAGAAAGAATTAATCAGGTAAAGTCTGCTTTTATTGAGTTCAGACTGTGCGAGGAACAAATTCTCAAAGAAAAGGGCGATGTTTCAATCAAAGAAGTAAGCAAGATTATTCCAAACAATCTCTGGCTAAAAATTATGACTGATTTATTTAAGGGCGGAGGTGAATAGTTCACCTCCGCCCCTTTGTTTACTTAGGAGTGCCGAACATTTGGACGACAAAAATGGCGGTCCGACCCTTGTAGATGCCAGTCGAAGTGGCAATGCCTATTTCGGTATATTTAGGATTTACTATATTTAAAAAGTGACCGCGAGAATTCATCCAAGCAGTTTCCACATCAACACTCTCTTCAAAATTAACAGCCAAGTTCTCTCCGGCATATTTGTATTTATAACCAGCCTGCTCAAACCAATACCAAGGAGTTAGGCCTTCCGGTGTATTGTGAGAAAAATAGCTTTTTGCGGCCATATCATCGGCCTTCATTTGAGCTGCTTTTTCCAAAACTGGGCTGACTTTAAGTTCCGAGAGATTCGCCTCTATTCTATTTTGGTTGGTTAGATTGACCAACACGGCAGCATAAATAGCAGACAGAGAATCAAAAACATTTGATCTTATAGAAGGCGCGCTTATTATAACTACAATTATAAGGAGCATAAGGAGCAGGATTATTGAAAAAGTTTTTAAATATTTCATAGTTGTATATTTTTTAAAATTCATAAGCTTCAATATACATTATTTATGGACAAATTTCAACATAACAAAACAGCCCCTTGGATGTCGAGGCTGTTTTTGGCTGATAAATATTAATACTTATTTAAGTGTTGGCATTGTGCCGAGGGTTTGAAAGGTACCCCTTTCTTTAGACACTCATTATACTTGTATTAAGTTTAGCAATTTCAAATTTTAAGGCAAATTGGTTTGGCGACATTTTAAGGGAAGTGTGAATGCGGTCATTGTTGTAGTAGTGAATGGCCTTGTAGATAGCCGAGACTAGTTCTCCCAATGTTTTAAATCTGTTCGGATCTCCCAATTCAATTTTGAATTTTCCATAGAACGATTCTTGATATCCGTTTTCCCAAGGACAACCAGGTTTGGAACGGGATATTTTGATGCCAATATTTCTAAGAATGGTTTTAAAATCCTTGGCATCATACTCGCTGCCATTGTCGCTGTGAAAAATCTCCGGCCTCTGATTGGTATTGAGAGCCGAGAGCAAAGCGTTCAAGGTCAGTTGAACGGAATGGTTGGTCAGTACGGACAACCCCGCAATTTTCTTGTTAAACAAATCCATGACAGTGGCTACATATACCGTTTTGTTTTTGAAAGACAAATATGTGAAATCCGATGTCCAAATTAGGTTTGGATATGACGGAGAGTTTGTGAGAAGCAGATTAGGAAAAGTTTCAGAAATACTCTTGGTATTCTTCCATTTTTTGCCTCTTCGGCGGTACGGTTTAATGCCACACTTTTTCATGATTCGCAGAACCTTCTTTTTGTTCATGTGAAGATGCGGGGCCAGTCGTTTGTGGCCATAGCTTGGGTTGTCACGAAGCGCCTCCTCGATTTTGCATTTAACCAGCCAATCCTTTTCTTCCCGTTTGGATTTGTAATACAAACTTCCACGGGAAACTCCAAGCTCTTTAGCCAGAGTGGTTTTGAGGGATGATTTCATTTTCCTCAATTCTTTTTTTGGGTTTCGGAGAGTTTGAGCGTCATTTCTCCCACCAACTCCATGAGGGCTCTGTTTTCTTTTCTGAGTTTGGTCACCTCGGCGTATGTTGGAGCAGAAGCTCCGACCCCCAGCCATTTGTATATGCTGTGGGTTGATACGCCATGATCTTTGGCTGCCTGAAGGACGGAAACCCCTTCGTTTTTGATTCTGTTAATGACTTGCTCCCTCACTTCAGGAGCGATGCGATATTTTTTCATACACTTTATTCTACAAAATTAATGATAATTCGTAGAATGAGTGTTCAAGATTTGGGGTACCGGTCAGATATTGGAACTGGGATAAATTTTTTGTCTGAACTCAAAAAAACGGGAGATACAGAAGAACTCAAAACGACTATGGTCGGCATCTTGGTTTCAGTAGCTTACGCTTTCAAACTTGAATCTCTCATCGCAATCCTCCAATCCAAGAACATATAAAACACCACACAACATAATTTCTCCCCGTCCATATCAAACACTCGGCGTTTGATACAGAAAGTGTGGTGTAATTTTATTGATTATTTTTGTTTTTACGACGGAGGAGGAAGATGATGATGAGGATAGCGAGGATGAGGAAGATCCACCAGAGAGGGTGCAAATTCCCTATTCCGGAGAGGAAGGCGCCTGCCATGTTCGAGAGGTTGCTGGGTGTTTCTTTCGTAGTCGTAGCAGTCGTGGTGCTGTCGTTGCCAAAGTCGCTGTTATCATAATTGTGGCCAATTGAACTGAATGAAATGCTTCCACCACCTCCGCTCGTATTAATACTACCGTGGCTTGGTACAGTGAAGGCGTGTTCATAACTGACTGAAGGGGGCGAAGCGCGCGAGACGACACGGTAAACGTAAGTTTGGCCCGGGTTGAGGCTGGTCAAAACTATGGAATGCGAAGTTTTCTTTGAAAGATCTTCAACTGATGTGTAAGGATAGCCGAATTTAGGTTCGTTATCGAGATCAAATGAATAAGAGACGCCGTATTCGCCATACACTACTTGGCTTGTAGCTGGGATGTTTGTCTTCCACACTATGAGAGCTGTCCCCGAACCCGGCAAGCCCGAAGAAGTTATCTCCTCTGTTTGTTCATTTGAAATTATAAGATGCTGCGACCCTGAAGTGCTTCCGTCTCCGCCCGAATAACCGCCCTCGGTGTCTCTCTCATCGCTTATAGTTTTCGTATCAGTGCAATATTGGCTGCCGCCGGAGAAACCGACGCAGATGTCGAAACCCAGACTTTTGTCTTGGTAATCATTGCCGGTATTCTCGAGGAAAGTTACTTCAAGAAGGAATGTTTTAGAACTGCCGCCGGCAATCTCCTCAAGTTCTATCGGCCCGGCATTAAGAAAATCTTGGAAGCTGGCAGAATAAATTTGGCTCCCGTTTTCGTAAATTTTGATAACCATCTGGCTCGACAAATCGTCATCAGGAGAGACGTTGACCGCTTCTATATAAGCATCTTTACTTTCAGTACCAGTATTTGAAATTGTTATCTCTCCCTCTTTGCTATCACCCGGCATGAAGTTTGAAGCGTTGAAAAGAGGAGTGGGGTTAAATGTGGCATCGAAAGTCGATTCCGCGACGACGGGCAGGGCCACGCTCCAAACCAAGAGAGTCGTTAAAACAGGTATTATTTTTTTCAATTTATTTATCATGATATTGGTTCTGTTGGTTGCGTTTCTGCTTCCACTTGCACTTCTGTTACCTCTTCTAACGCCGGCACTGGTTCAGTTGGCGCTTCGATACTCTGCTCTTCGATCACAGGTGTTTGGCTTTCAGTTTTTTCGATATTTGTATTTACAATTACACTTTCCTCTGTACTTGTGCTCGTAATTATTTCCGGAGTAGTCGTCGCTGCCTCTTCGATTTCGATTATTACTTCTGGCGTCGTCGTAGCCTCAGTTGTTTCTGAAATTGTCTCTGGGTTCTGCTCTGTACCACCTCCTGTACTCTCTGTATTTTTTTCCTCGATCGTTGTTTGAGTTTGGACGGACGCATTTTCACAAATGAGAGAACTCCTCAGAAGCATCATCTCCATAATTTCTAAAATAGTCGCGTCGTCGAAGCCGGCTATTCTCAAATCTTCGAGGGTAACCATGTTTGGCATTCCCGGAGTTGGTTCTGGATCAACCCAGTAGCCGATCCCATCTGGCATTCTCACCAAAGCTTTCCCTGCTCCGACTGATCCATAAGCATGCGAGTCGAGCAAATTATCAAATAAATCACGTATACCGACAGTATCTCCGTTATCATTGAAATATGAATTGGAACCTCCAAATTTCAAAGTAATAAAACCGTAAGGTTGTATCAATGTTGTTCCTTCGTCTGGTTGCATCTGCGATCCCGAAGCTCCTGAGGCAACTATAGTGTGCAGTGTTGTAGAACCAGAAGCTGTAAGCTCAGAAATTTTCCATCCAGCTACATCAACAGCAGTACTTCCGTTATTATAAATTTCAACAAATTCTTTCATTCCTGAACTAGGTCGAGGATAAATCTCATTCAAAACAACCATCCGAGCGGTGAAAGAGAAAGAAATTTTCTCTTCATCGAAATAACCGCTCTCCTCTGGCCCATTTGTTTCTGATCTCCACGAAGTGAATATGGTTTCGAGATCGCATTTATCTCCATGCGCGGCCGGCTGGTCGGGCGGCAGGTCGAATCTGAATTCCCATGAACCGAATTCGCTCGAAGTGGCGTAAGCAAGCCCGTTAAGCGGCCCATTATATTTGGTGAGGCCGTTCAATTTCGCTTCCACAATAATTTTGCCACATAACCCTGTTGTGTCAGAAGTGGTGGTGGCCCCCAAAGAATATTTCATCTCGAGACTGCCGCTCACTGGGAAAACAACTGAAGCGTGGCTCTTCTCCCCCAAAACTTCTGGACCTATTATTGAATCGAAATCATTATCAGTAACTTCGAAATCGAGGAAAGATGCGGTGAAAGAATTACTCTGCGAAGTTTCGGTGTCTGAGTAATACGATCCGGTATAGCCCATGTTTGAAATTACCATCGCGGAAATCGCTACTATGGCGACAAGATCCGCTATTTTGGTTCTAACAGCAGTTTTCTGTTTTGCGCTACCCCTGTTCATCAATTGTTTTTTTATTCCTATTTGCTATTTCGTATTTTATTTTCATCGCTTCGTCGTAGATGATCATGGCTGCCGGTATGCCGATTATCAGGATGAATCCGAATGGTTTTTTAGCGAAGTCGAGTATGTAGCCGACGTAAGGGAGAGAGAATAAGACTTTGCCTATCACCTCTCCGCTTGCCACCTCTTGCATGTCAGTCGCATCATTGGCGTCGCCTTTCGTTTGGTACAATGTCTTACCGCTTTCTACTCGCACCCCTACAATACGGTGAGTAGTCGGCACTTCTGTTTTAGTGTCTTTGCCAAAGGTTATAATATCGCCTTCCTTATACACACCACTCGGCTTAATCACTACCAGCGCTCCGGTTTTGATAGCCGGTTCCATCGAACCTGACTGCACGATTTTTATTTTGAGTCCGCCCTCGATCGGCAGGGCGCTCCAGATCAAAACAACTGCGATCAATCCTACCGCTCCTATGAAAACTCCGTATCCTATTTTGTAAATTTTTTCCATGTTTTTTACCCCATCCGCCCTTCGGGCACCTTCCCCTTGGCCAGGGGAAGGAAGACAAAATCCGGACCAACCTTCCAACGCCGGCTCCCCCACACCTTCGCCAACTGGCGAATAGTGCAGGGTTTGCCGAGGTTCGAATAGGCGATTTTATTTCAGATCAATATCTCCTGTAGGTATGTTGCTACAAGAGAAACCTGTGTTGTTCCTACTCTGCACAGCGTACAAGAGCAAGTCAGCTGCGAATGAATCTGATTGAGCTTGGTTATTCATTCCGGAAGCTTCGCATTCCACTGCTCCATTAGCATCTTCCATTTCCGGTATAGAACCGGCGCACCATGCGAGGCCAACGTAACCTGTACTACCTTGAGGCACTGTCAACTTGTCAGTCAACAAAGTGTTAATCGGGCCCTGGTAGAGTATAACTTCACCCGATTGGTGTTCACCATCAGCAGTTCCCTCTTCAGACCACACGACTACGCTAAGCTGACTTCCCAACTCACCATCGTTATCTTCATCCGGACAACTTGGATCGTTTGCTTTGCTTTCAGCGTCGTTGCAAGTATTTTCGAGATCTTCCACATCCATCGGAAGCATACAAGCGTAAGCTTCGTTGTCATCAACGTGCAAACTTATCACATTTGTTCCCCAATCTCCCGGCTTCACATCCCCAAAACTGAAGAATGTGTCACCATTCCCCAAGTCTTTTTCAGTCCACAATCGGCAAGCTTGTTGGAATGCGCTGTTTGCGTCGCAGTCTTCTTGATCGCGGGTGATTGTAAGGTAGTAAAGCAGGCCGCCCGGGTTATTAAGAGGAGTATTGTTTCCTGGAGTGTTTACTAAATTAGTCACGATGAATGTAAGAGTGTTTTCTCCTGGGTTAACTTGAGCCAAGAATGCATTCTCGGCGACTGTATCTAGTGTGGTATATTCAGCACTACCTAAGCCTGTTGCGATAGATACACCGTTTAACAGAATTTCATATTGATTATCAGCGGCGACATCAAATACCAAATTCACATCAACAGCATCGCCCCACCAGCTGAAATCGTGCTCAAAAGTGTACGTAATATTGCCAAGAGAGCCATCATCACCAACTAATGTTGCCGGTGAAGCCCAAATCCATCTAGCGGTAGGATGTGTTGTCCAATACTGAGTGGTAATAGATGTTGGAGTTACCAAAACAGCAGGAAAGGGAAAAGTTGTAATTACTGTATTACTACCAGCAACAACATCTGCTCCACCATCGCCACTGTAAAGAGTTAAAGAGCAGGTTTTGCAATCATCCCCGTTATATGTCTGCTTTAGGTGATCTACTTTGAGATCGATCGAACCGGCTGTGAAGATGTTCCCTGCTGAAGTTTCGGTATCGTTGTAGAAAGCGATAGTCGCTCCGGCCACCAACGCCCCAACCAGCACAATCATCCCTCCGCTTAGTAATATTTTTTTCATATTTTTCTATGGTTTAGCTTATTATTGTCTGTTTATATTTTCTGGACAGCGGAAATTAGGCTGATTTCTTTGTTGCTCAACGGTGAAAGAAAGGTCGGCTACGATTTTGTCAGTTTGAGAATAATTATCAACAACTGATCCGTCGCAAGTAAATCCAGCCCCGTTTCCCGGGTCTAAGATCATATTTCCAAGACACCATGCTACTCCTAGATGTTGCTCATCTTTTATACCAAGAGTGTTTGGTTGTTCATAACTACCATCCCAAGTTGTCCAGTTTAGGTAAGAGTCAGCAAAAGTCAGAGGTAATGTGCCGTTGCCTTCATTAGCTGTGTTTCCGGTTAGACCCAACCATTCTTCTAAGTTTCTCGGTCCTCCAAAAAGAGGAGGTTCATCTATATCTAAAGCATTATCTCCATCTTTATCGTGCCACCACATTATTTCCAACTCTTCACCTAACTCTCCGTAAGTATCGGTATCGATTGGGTTCATCGCTAGTTCTGGTTCTACCAGGCCATTTTCTGAACTTGTTGAAGTGAAAGCAGCACACATCCAAGCCTCGTTAGTTAAGACTTTGAAAGAAATTGTATTTTCCCCCCAGTCTCCTGGTTTAAGATCGGAGAAGTCGAAAAATTTTCCTAAAGTCACAGGTCCTCCGTCTCCAGGGTAAGACCAGTGTCCGCAGTTTGTATTTGAGTTGCCTCCGTTATAAGAACACTGACTGCTTATTTGTAAATCAATCGCGCCGGCGGTGAAGGTGTTGCCGGTGGAGGTTTCAGTGTCGGAGAAGAAAGCTCCTGTCGCGCCTAAAACTAAGGCACCAACGACGGCCAATACTCCGACACTTCCTAATATTTTTTTCATATTTTTTATTTATTAATTTTAATAATTTATTTTTTATTTTCTACCAAAATTATGCATATTGCGTCTTTTGGTAGAAAAATTATCGACCAAACAAAAAATCCGTTCCCAGGAAAAATATCCATCGAACGGATTTTTTGTTTAGTAAATATTTATTTTTTTGAACAAAAAATTGGGGAAACATTTCTTTCTCAAATACTCTGACTCCACAGTTTTCCCTTCCCCAAAAGAAAACTAATTTAGTACTTAATAATACTAAAATAATTACCCGATGTGTCAACTTTAATATGTGGATTGTTTTATTTGACTTTAATTTGTTATAATTACATTGTTAAACTAAAATCTTATATCTAAATGCTAAAAGCCCAAAATGGGCGCTGGATCGGGGAAACAACTCAGCGTAAAGCAGGGTTGAGATCTAGCACCCATTTTGGGCTTTCGATGTTCGATATACTAGTTATATTAAATTAAATGTCAATGTCGATCACAATAAAAAACAAAATCCCTCTTAAATGGAGAATTTTGTTTTTTATTTGAATTTATCTAATAATTATGGAAGCGAAGGGATAGGGGTAACAGAAATCATATCAGGACACTTCAGAATATTTATCCATCTCTTGAGACGCTCAGCGTTTGATATAGAAGTTTAACAGAATTATTGTGTAATTTTTTATACTAAAGTAAAAGAGTAAAAGTAAAATAAAAGAAAATCCCGCAGGAGAGCCTAAGCTCCCCTACGGGATTGTTGTGTGGGAATATTATTCCCTTTGTTGTCTTCGTCGCCTGACGAGAAGGGCCAAGCCGACGAGCGCCCCACTCATTGTAGCGAATGTCGCCGGCTCGGGGACAGATGAGGCTGTCCCAGACCAGACAGCACCCGTCACATCCAGCCCTCTCTGGTAAACATCCATTGTCAAGGTGTTTGCTCCCTGAACAAGGTATGGCGACAGAGTCAGGGTCAGAAATTCGCCCTGCTCACAAGCAATCGGCCCATCGGCGCACGCACCATCCTGGACCCAGTTGGCTTGCTTCAGCAACTTGTCGTTGAGCCAGACCGCCATCGTATCATCGGCCCCAACGGTCAGACTGCCAGAATTGATTGCGTACGGCAGCAAGAACGACTGAGTGAATGTCATGGTTGGATTCGCCAAGCCCGTGGAATTGGGCAAGACCACTCCTCCACCGTACCCTGTTCCAGCGTACGCCGAGACCCAAGAGGCACCGGAGATGGTGTCCCACACCGGGTGTGGAGTAATCAGATAAGTATTCCCCGTGCTACTAGTTGCAGACATGTCGCCAGACACGAAGCTAATGACAACCGGTGCCGCTTGCGCCGACGTCATAAACATCGCAAAAATCACCAACATAACCACATAGAGTGGTTTTTTCATTTTTATATCCTCCTGTTCCCTTTCGATTCACTCATGTGATGACAGGGAAAGAACTATCCTTTAATATGTATAACATATACTAAAATAAAAAGCAACAGGCAAAAAGCGGCTCGCGTAGTGTGCATTACGCGAGCCAAAACTTTCTCCTCTAATCATCTCTCGGGCCTGATCCCCTAATAGATGAAAATGTGTATGAATGATTGGGCCCAAGAGTGCTCCCAACTGTTGAATTCCCACGGCAGATCTCTAGACTGCCAGCGGAAACACAAATAAACTTTTGTCCTCCAATTCCTCTCACGGTTTCTCCTTGATTCAGGTTTTCAGAAACCACTTTCTGAGCCTTATCTCGTGGCGCCCTCATCATGTTAAAACCCGATTCACCTGGGGCAAGATGAGTTCTCCTTTTGCCATTTGTTTTTGAAGAGTCGTCTTCTGATAGTGGATGAACCTCGACGATGGCCACAACAGAACCAACTTTCTCGAGACATAACCTAAATATAAGAATACACTTATTAAAATAAAAAACAACATCAACTGATTGTTAACAAGTTTTCAAAATGAAGTTAATATAAATATTTGGTGCGCGGTGAGGGATTCGAACCCACGACATCGTCAACGTCAATGACGCGCTCTACCAACTGAGCTAACCGCGCATAATTAAATATATCAGAAAAATTAAATTTGAAAACTTCTCCCCTCTCCTGCATCTAGGAGAGGGGTAAGAGGTGAGGTATAATAATAATGTGAAAAAAATAAACTTAAACAAATATAAAAATGAGTTTTTTATTGCTGTTACAATTTTAATTTTAATAACACTATCCTTTAATTTTTATAAATCTCCAGTCCCACATAAAAATCTTATTGATACAAATATTTCTCTGCATTCAAATACAGAAATAACTCCAAATGCTATCGCGACTAATCCAGAATTTAGAAGTATAGCTTTTGCCAATAATATTCCAAAACGATCAATTTTTTCGAGTGGAATGGCGGCGGTAATAAGAACTATAAAATCATTCACGACCAAGCCACAGAAGGACGGGCCAAAAGAATACGGCACTTGGGTCTGGACACCTACAGAGTATCTAACTCCAGAATATTCAGAGGAGATACTTTCTGGTGCTAAGGCCCAAAATATTGATGTCATATATCTATCCATCGATTCATATTTGGATATATTTGTGATGCCTAAGGGCGATGCAAGAGATAGACAGAAGAAAATATTCTCAGACAAATTGGAAAATTTTATTAAAAATGCCAACAGTAAGGGTATAGAAGTTGACGCAGAAGCTGGTTGGCAAAATTGGGCAGAAGAAGGAAACGAGTACAAGGCCTTTGCCATTGTTAATTTTGTCAAAAATTTTAATGAGACTCACCAAAACAAATTTAGAGGATTTCAATACGATGTAGAGCCATACCTATTGCCTTCATTTCAAGATGATAAAGAAATAGTGTTGAAAAATTTTGTCAAACTTATAGATCAAACAGAATATTTTATAGGTTCAAGCGCTTTGAGATTTAGTGTTGTCATACCAGATTTTTATGACAGTAAAGATAAATTTACTCCAAAATTTTCATATAATGGCAACAAAGATTATGTTTTTAAACATTTGATAAATATTTTAGACAGAAGGCTAGATAGTTCAATCATTATAATGTCTTATAGAAATTACGCCCAAGGTCTTGATGGCGCCATCGAGGTCTCAAAAAATGAAATGGAGACTGCTGAGAGAAGTGACCATAGAACAAAAATAATTATCGCCCAAGAAACAAGTGAAGTGCCTCCTCCTTACATTACTTTTCATAACACACCTAAAAAATATTTTGATTGGCAGATAGAAAAAATAAATACCGCATTTGAAAGCCATCCAAACTTTGGTGGCATTGCTGTGCATTATGTAAATTCTTTTCTAGCTTTGAAATAATCTGGCGGAGGGTAAGAGATTCGAACTCTTGGTGGGTTTCCCCACACACGCTTTCCAAGCGTGCGCACTAGACCGCTATGCGAACCCTCCATTTTAAACATCTACACCCTATCAAGACTATACTAATTCTGAAAATCAGACAAATTTATATAAATGAAATAGGGACAGCGAGTAGAAATGCTGGCCCTATCAAACAAATCACCACAAATCACCTATAGCGCCTGTGGGATTTGTGCTTACGAACAATGAAAGTTCTGATGGGAAGAATCCCTTCAACCACAACTTTGGTTTCTTTGCCTTGCCAACCATCAACTACTTGTGCACTGTAACAAGGGACAGGTTTGGAGCGTTCTCCCAAAACATAGACTTCCCCTTTTTGGAAGGACCCCGCATCAACAATTGATCTATACCCCACGACAGAAAAGCCGGGAGGCAAAGTAAACGGACACATTATCTCGCCCATAAACAACACCTCTCTGATTAAATAATACTCTCAAAAATACAAAATGGCTTGTAGCACTTATCCCCAGTTTTACATCATCATCCCACGCAAAATTTTGATGCGTTCTGATGCTGGCGGATGAGTACTAAATAAATTTGAAACAGATTTGCCCGACAGTGGATTAGAAATAAAAAGATGCGCTGTCGCATTACTTTTATTTTTCATTGGCATATTATATGAAGATATTTTTTCAAGAGCGCTAGCTAAACCTTCTGGATAGCGAGTGAGGAGCGCGCCAGAAGCATCTGCCAAATACTCTCGTCTTCTGGAGATAGCAAGCTTGATAAGTGTAGCAATAATGGGAGAAAGAATAGTAAGAACAATTCCCAAAATCGCCAATATCCCCCCCGCTCCACCCTCTCTGTCATTTCCACGTCTACCACCAAAAATCATACCTCGCAAAAACATATCAGAAATTATGGAAACAAAACCAACAAGAACAACAACCGCACTCATAAGCAAAATATCTCTGTTACCAATATGTGAAAGCTCGTGAGCAATCACTCCTTCAAGTTCAGTTTTATTTAATTTTTGTAAAAGACCGGTAGTCACGGCAACTACAGCATGATTTTTGTCTCTACCTGTTGCAAAAGCGTTGGGTGCGGGGTCGTCAATGATAAAAAGTTTGGGCATAGGCAATCCGGCAGTGATAGTCAGATTTTCGGTAGAAGTATACAAATCAAAAAATTCTTCTCTTTTGGCTTCCCGCGCTTTTGATAAAGAAAGAACAATTTTATCTGAAAACCAAAAACTGGCTATATTCATAATTAAACTAAAAATAATAGCGATGTAGAATAAAAATGGATTGTTGTAATAAACAGATACAAAATATCCAAGTCCAGCAATAACTGCTAGAAATACACCCATCAAAATATAGGTTTTAAAGACATTTGAACTTTGCTCATGATACATATTAAGTATTATAACATAATTTTAGTTATCCCCTTTTTAATCACAATTTTTTAAGAATTTTGGTTTGAAGTCTTTATTGTATGGGATATGATAAGCCTAATGGAACAAAAAAAGACTCACATAAGAATTCCCCCTCATAACATTGAAGCCGAAAAGGCTCTGCTCGGTTCGGTAATGCTTAGACCAGAAGTTATGTTTGAAATTACTGATTTGGCTCACCCAGTTTCTTTTTATTCTGAAAAACACCGTTTGATATTTGAGACGATGCTCGAACTTTTCTCCAAACATAGCCCGACAGATTTGCTTACTGTTTCTGCAAGACTTAAAGAAAAAAACTTATTAGAAGAAATTGGCGGCAACAGTTATTTGAGTGAATTAGTAAATTCTGTACCTTCAGCAGCAAACGCTTCTTACTACGCTCAAATTATCCAAAAGAAGCACATCGCTCGAAACCTCATAAGCGCTGCTGATTTTATTTCCTCCCTTGGTTATGACGAAGCGGCCGAACTCGAAGAACTTCTTGATCAAGCTCAAAAGAAAATATACGATGTCACCAATGTTTCCAGTATTCATAAATTTGTTGAACTTAAAGAGGAACTTTCTGAGGCGTGGGAAAGACTTGACCGTTTGCATAATTCCGGAGATGGGCTACGCGGAGTGCCTTCTGGTTTTAGAGACCTAGATGAAAAACTTTCCGGTTTCCAAAAATCTGATCTAATCATATTGGCGGCAAGACCTAGTATTGGTAAAACAGCGCTAGCTCTAGACATTGCTCGCCAAGCGGCAGTGTACTACAATGTGCCGGTTGGCATTTTCTCACTTGAAATGAGTTCCCAACAATTGGTAGACAGGATGCTTGCTTCCCAATCAAATGTGGACGCGTGGAAACTTCGCACCGGCAAATTAAATCGGGAAGATGATTTTTCGGCAATTCGCCAATCACTTGATGTTTTAGCCAAGGCGCCAATTTTTATTGATGACCAACCGGGCAATAATATTTTAAAAATGCGCTCGGTCGCCAGAAGACTTAAAAATGAAAAGGGATTAGGGTTAATTGTGGTTGATTACTTACAACTTATGGTTACGACCAAAAATTATGATTCAATGGTTAATCAGGTCACTGAGATTTCTCGCTCTCTTAAAAATTTGGCCCGTGAATTAGAGGTCCCAGTAATTGCTCTCTCCCAGCTTTCTCGAGCCATTGAACAGAGAGGGGGCAAGCCCAAACTTTCTGACTTACGAGATTCAGGTTCTATCGAGCAAGATGCCGACGTGGTTATGTTTATTCACCGCGAAGACAAAGCAAAGGGAGTAAACGATGCCGAAAAAACAAATATTGCAGAAATATTGATCGAAAAACACCGAAATGGCGCCACTGGAAAAGTTGAATTATTCTTTGACGAAAAAAAGGCTACTTTCTTACCTCTTGAAAAAGCTCAATTTGCCGGCGCTGAATCAGAATTCCGAGAATTCTGAACCCTACCCCTCGCTTCGCGTGGCCCCCCTTTGATCAGGGGAGGGAAAAAAGAAAAAAACAAAACAAACAATGAATAGTATAGAAAAACTCATTCAAATATTTTCCAACTTTCCTGGCATCGGACCAAGGCAGGCACGGCGCTTTGTTTATTATTTGCTTACTCGAACCAATAACACCTTAGAAGAACTTTCCCAAAATATAAATGATTTAAAAAATGACGTGATAAAATGTGAAGATTGCCAGCGATTCTTTGAATTACACCACAAAAATACAAATAACAATGGCGGCCATTGTAAGTGTAAGATTTGCTCTGATCAAAATAGAGATAGGTCAGTTTTAATGATAGTACAGAGAGACATTGACTTGGAATCTGTCGAAAAAAATGGTGGTTTCAAAGGTATTTATTTTGTTCTTGGCGGTTCAGTGCCAATATTGGAAAAAGAACCAGAAAAAAGAATCAGAATTAAAGAATTAAAAAATTTTATTGGTAAAAAAATTAAGGAAAACTTAAAAGAAATTATTTTGGGCGTAAATTGGAATCCTGAGGGAGAAAATACTGCTGATTATGTTGAGAGATTATTATTACCACTAATAGGAAATGTTAAAATTTCTCATTTAGGTAAGGGTCTTTCTATGGGTACAGAACTGGAGTATACTGATACTGAAACAATGAAAAATGCGCTTAAAAATAGAATTTAAATTATGACAATCAAAAAAACTTTGCCTTACATATTAATAATTGGTTCTATAATTGGCCTTTTGGTCTCTTTTGTTTTGACAGTAGACACGATAGAGCTTATAAAAGATCCAGAAGTATATTTACCTTGCAATATTAGCCCTTTCATTAGTTGTACTAGTGTGACTAGCACTTGGCAAGCATCTGTATTTGGATTTCCTAATTCCCTTTTAGGAATAAGTGCTTTTAGTATGCTTTTTGTTATAGGTATAATGTTACTTTTTGGTGGTTCAAACTCTTCTCTCTTAGATAAAGCTACGGGAGAAAACCGCGCCCGCCGCCCACTTTGGCTTTTAGTAAACTTGGGCACTTTGGCCGCTTTTATTTTTGTTGTATGGTTTTTTTACCAAAGCGTTTATAATATTGGTTCGCTTTGCATTTATTGTATGACAGTTTGGGTAGTGACTTGGCCAATATTCCTTTACACTACAATTTGGAATTTTAGAGAAGATCATTTCAAATTTTCTTGCCCGACACTTCGCTTTGTCTCCAAATATCATCTTCAAGTTCTCGTTTTATTGTATATCATCGCAATCCTTTTAATTCTCTTCCAATTTAGATATTTCTTTTTTTCCTAACCTCACCCCGCTCGCTTTCAGCGAGCGACCCTCTCTTAGAAGCAGGAGAGGGTAAAAATGAAGCCCTTCCCCTGCATCTAGGGGAAGGGCAATTCCACTTTAGTGGAATGGGATGAGGTTTTTGATATTGCTTTTTTAGAATCTAATTATCCTATCTTTTCAATCTTCACTGCAAAAAATGGTTGGCGGTGGCCGTTTTTCTTTAGGTAACGGCTTTTTTGTTTGTATTTAATGACGGTTACTTTTGCGTATCTGCCGATTTCAGAAAGAGTGCCAGAAACTTTTGCGCCGCTAATATATGGAGTGCCAATATCGGTAGAATCAGAACCATTATCAATCAAAAGTACTTTGTCAAAAACGACCGGGCTACCAATTTTGAATTCCCCCTTTATGGCTTCAATTTTAATAATATCTCCCACTGCTACACGGTATTGCTTTCCCCCTGTCTCTATAACGGCAAAACTGCCACTTGGAGCAACTTTAGGAGCTTTTACCACCTTCTTACTCTCTACAGCTTTTGGAGCTTTTACGGGGGCTTTTTTTGATTCTTTTGTGACTTTTTTTGTCTCTGGCATAACAGACATCACTTTACAGGATTTCACAAAATATTGCAAGAAACGCTATTCAAAATCCGGCTTGTCTATAACAGGTGCTTCAAAAGATTGGGAAGTGCCTGTGATGCGAGTAATATCTTTATCTACTTTTTTAAACTCCTTGCCTGAGGCGTTGAAATGATTGACTACGGTTTCGAGAGAATTACCGAGTTTGTCGTGATAAATTTCATATTTTTTTAAATGCTCACCAAGCTCACCTACCCTCTTTATGATATCTTTAGCCGTCTCCTCTATTTGCATAGCTTTAAGGCCTTGCAAAACAGTTTGTAAATATGCGAGAAAAGAAGTGGGTGAGACAATAATAACCTTGTATTTTCCAGCCGCCCTTTGGATCAAGTTCTCTGTATCCTCTGTTACTGCACCTATTTTATTTATGAGCAAATCATAATAAATCGCCTCGTGAGGAATAAACATAAAAGCAAAATCCATCGTCCCTTCTGTCGGCCGAATATATTTTGAAGTTTCGGTGATACGTAATTTTAGATCATTTATAAAAAGTTTTTCTAATCTATCTTTTTCTGACGGATCTTTTGCTTCAGTCAATCTGTTATAATTTTCTAGAGAAAATTTTGAATCAATTGGTATTATTTTATCTTTTACAAAAACCACCGCATCTACAATCTCCCCATTTTGGAAAGCATATTGCATTTGGTATTGGGCTGGAGCCAAAACATTTTTAAGTAAAGTTTCCAAATAATATTCACCCAAAATCCCCCTCTGTTTTGGATTTTTTAAGATGTCTTGCAAGTTTTGAAGTTGATCGGCAAATGAGACTACCTGCTTGTTTGTCTCATCAAGTTTTGTAAGCCCCCTTGTTACTTCCCTAATTAAGTTTGCTGATTCACCTAGCTGAGTTTTTATAGTTTCGTTAGTCTGACGATTGTTTTCGCCAATCTTGGCATCCACCGTCCGATTGAGTTCATTTATCTGCTGGAGTATTAATTTAAGCCCCGTCTCATCTGCACTTTGCTTTGGTCGCAAAAAATAAACCAAAATCCCCCCCACAACAAGCCCAATTAAAATGTAAATGGTAATTTCCATGTTTTTAAATAATATTAAAATTAGGATATTGTTCCCGTAATTTACTTTTTTCAACTCTGTTTAGATTTTTAAAATAAAGAGATCCACCAATTGATTGAGGTAGCGTTAATCCTTCAGCTGAGGTAAGAGAGTTGAGATAAAGATCTTCACCAATTGATTGAGGTAGCGTTAATCCTTCAGCTGAGGTAAGAGAGTTGAGATCAAGAG
>Ga0172368_10000059_pt1 | contig 132185 bp, 121 predicted proteins | sample Lak11m_FD_114540 | JGI IMG/M metagenome (GOLD analysis project Ga0172368, IMG submission 114540) | Freshwater microbial communities from Kabuno Bay, South-Kivu, Congo - kab_022012_11m | ecosystem: Environmental > Aquatic > Freshwater > Lake | place: Democratic Republic of the Congo...
CAACGACTTGATAGTTTATTTCGCCGTATTTTTCTTTTCTATACTTCACCATATCCGTCAGTGATTGTTTGATTTGTCTAATGACTTCCGCCTGTTGGGAACCTTCGTGCTCAACAAACAGACCTCTACCGTCTTTTTTGCATTGAACCCAACCAATACCAGCCCATGCCTCTCTGCCAGCTTCACTTGCTCTTTTTTCAGCCAGAACAACATACAATTTATCGCCAAACCCTTCTTTACCATTGTTGTCGATGCCTTTAATAACTATTTTACTTTTCGGAGGAATAACAGATGATAGTTTTAGTAAGTTGTAGTTTGCAATTCCTGCACTCCAAAGAGCCGCATCAAATGCAGCCAACTGTGTTGATCCGCTACCAACACCGCTACTGACTATTATTTCGCCTTTGTTCTTCTTCATATATGTTTGCATTTGTTTAAACACCACAATTTAACACAAAACCACCCCATTTGTCAATAGGTTTGAGACATTTGTGATATAACTTACAGGTATACGTTACTGAAATTGTTTTGTTAGGTACTTATTTGGGTAAATTTTACAACTTTGTGTCACACAATTTCCGTTCTTAATATCTCGTCAATCTGTCGCAAAGAGTTGACATATTCGCAGAATGAATCAATAATAAGGTTGTTCTGTGTTAGGCAAAATGCAGAGCCGTACGAACAGGAGGCGGAGCATGTACGAGTGTCCACAGTGTGGCACCAAGACAAGCGGAATCCCTGGTGAAAATGGAACTATGATTTGCCCAGTCTGTAGTCAGGTACTGTCGAAAGATAATTCGAATTGCATCGACTGCAAAATCGCAACATCAGGTACGATTCTCGAAAATGGCGATAGAGTTTGCCCAATCTGCAAAAAGCCAATAGCACGACCCGTAAGCCAATAACCCCCACGCCCCAGCTCGACAGCTGGGGCAATATAATATCCACTATCCAGTAACCAATTTCTGAACAATATCATGCAATTGACTAAAGTTTTTCAACGATACTGACTCATTGACGGTGTGAGTGTTTTTTACACCGTGGCAAAGTTCTACTACCTTTATACCGTGCACGTTAAATATGCTAGCATCGGAACCACTATTAGTTACCACGGGAGAAAGATTACGACCGATACGTTTTTCAATAAGTTGAACCATTCTGCTATTCTTAGAATACTTGTATCCATCCATAACCCTTGAAAAATTAACATGGGCTTTGCCACCATGTTCTTTTGCTGACTCAGAAAAAGTTCTATTTATATTTTTTTTTAGTTTTTTTAGTTCAACCTTACTGTGGGTACGTATATTACCCTCTGAAATGATTCTATCAATGACAGTATTATTGCCACTTCCACCATTAATCAATCCGAAATTGATCGTACTATCTTGATTGACTCTGCCTGTTAATAATTTCGTATATGCTCGAGAAAAAATCTTTAGTGCATCAATACCCTTTTCTGGAACACTAGCATGAGACGCTCTGCCGGTAACCTCAACATTAAACACCTCAGCATGAGGCGAAGACGAAATATAACCATAAATTGGGCCTTCGGCATCAAAAGAGACCCCAACTTTAGAACGTATTTTCGAGAAGTCTAAATGCTTTGCCCCGATCATACCAAGCTCTTCCTGACAGGTGAGTATTATTTCTATTGGTTTAATTTTAGCACGGCTTTTTTGCGCCGATTCAATTGCATTAAAATATACTGCGATAGCAAGTTTATTGTCTGCACCAAGTATGGTACAACCGGCGCTAACAATTCGATTATTCCTGATTTCAGGCACGATACCCTTTCCGGGGCTAACAGTATCGAGATGAGCAGCTAATAACAATGGTGTCTGATATTGCGTTCTATAGTTGTACGCAATCACGTTGTCAAAATCATCCTTATAAACTTTGAAATTCAATTTGCTAAGATACTCCACGCAGAAATCAGCAAATCGTCCTTCGTTACCAGATTCGCTATCAATCCTCACCATTTTTTCAAACAATACGGTAGATTTCATTGATAAATTTAACACAGGTGCTCGCGGGAAGGCGAGCACCTGTTAAGTGAATCGTGTGTTACAGAATACCAACAACAATCATGGAGTCTCCTCTTTGTGGGCAGACAGCACTCTTAAACCAGTTCTCGATTTCATGGTGTCTGCTTCTTGGTTCTTGCCCATACAGACAACACCCATACGTTCCAACCTCGGTCATTGTCGACGGGCTGAAGTCGTTCATACCTAGCTTCTCACGTGCGACAAATTCGGCAATCGATACAACTTCCTGTGGTGACCGACTACGGCCATTGGGAAATACACTTCTACACACACGCGCAATACTCTCATACATGACTGGGTTTTGCGTCCGTGCTACCAAAAACTGCGGACAGTGCTGTCTGATTGTGTCACCCAAAAGTGCCGAAGATACACCTTTACTCTGGTGTGCAGGCGCAACGATCATCCCCGACAAGTATAGGACTGGAACGGAATTTACATTCCAGCACCTCAAGACCGTGAAAGCAACAATGCCGTCGTTACACACCAAATATAGATATTCTCCGTTTTCGATGTGTTGCCTAGTGTCTTCCATCAACTGCTGTGACGTTTGCCGACCAAAAGCAGAGCGGGTCAGCATAAATAGATCTCCCAGAAGATATCGGCCATCTTCACTTTGCCATACATTCGGATCGGATATATCAACTCGATATACCCTATACAGCGTGCCGTTATTCCCCTGTGATGCAATATTCATCATGTCTTCGACAGACACCACTTCCGAGCACCACTCTAGCTCCACGGGCATCGCTCTCACCGATCCCTTCGTGAGGTTGGGCGACCTGCTTATCAATGTGCAAACGGGCAACTCCCCCGTTTAAGTGTATTATTACTTGAATCAGCTTAATCTGTCAAGATTTTGCAGACTTCAGGAAAGTGGGCGCTCGTACAAGTGAGCGCCCGCGCTGAAGGATTTGGCACGCCCTGTGGGACTCGAACCCACAACCTCTGGTTTTGGAGACCAACGCTCTACCAGTTGAGCTAAGGGCGCACATCTTTAATCATTATCACTTTCATACTACGATTGCAGTTATGGCATTGTCAAGCTCAAAATATTTTTTGTTGCGCAACATGTTGACAGATGGCAACAACAATACTAACATTCAAGGCAAGGAGGTGCACCTTTACATCTCCGACAACACAAGGAAGGAAGGAAGAACGCACCATGAAGACACGCATCCTGACTGGAGATAGACCGACCGGCCCATTGCATATAGGCCACTATGTTGGCTCACTGGCCAATCGGGTCAGATTGCAGGATGAACATGAATGTTTCTTTATTGTCGCCGATTTTCAGGTTCTCACGGACCACCTCAAGGACACTCATAAGATATCAGAAAACATCTGGCAGATAATGCTTGACTATCTTTCCGTAGGAATCGACCCGAGAAAGAGTACGATATTTGTCCAGTCCCACGTTCCAGAAATCGCTGAGCTTACGATGTTCTTTTCTATGTTGGTTAGTATTGGGAAACTGAAACGAAATCCCACCGTCAAGGAAGAACTTGCAGCTGTTGGCATAAATGAAAACGAGATGTCTTATGGTTTCTTCGGGTATCCCGTTTCACAAGCCGCGGACATTCTAGTCGTAAGAGCCAACATCGTACCAGTCGGGGAAGATCAGCTTCCGCATCTTGAGCAAACTCGAGATATTGCGAGACAGTTTAACAGACTTTTTGGCGAAACCTTGCCGATTCCCGAAGCACTTCTTGGGCAGTTTCCAAGGCTTCCAGGTATTGACGGTCAGAAAATGAGTAAGAGTCGAGGTAATGCCATATACCTTTCCGATTCTGCAGAAGAAGTTGCACGGAAAGTCAAAAAAGCATACACAGACCCAACTCGTGTCAGGTCTACTGACCCAGGGCACATCGAAGGTAACGTAGTTTTCGCATATCTGGATGCATATATGGACGACAAAGACGAACTCGAAAGCCTAAAGAAAGAATACCGCGCTGGTAAAATTAGTGACGTGGCGGTAAAAGAACGTCTGACCGAGATTCTTAATAACTTCCTTGAGCCAATACGCGAAAGAAGAAGCAGGTTCGAAAGCCAAACCGATCTGATTGGCGACATCCTTCGTTCGGGCATCAAGCGAACCAGAGAAGAAGGTAAGGCGACACTTGAAGCAGTACGTGAAGCAATGCATATGGACTATAAAAAGATCTTCACTTCATAACACTATTCTATACAACACACAAACGAGGGGTGTCACCCCTCGTTTGAATTATAATCATACGCCTACTTATATTTTAAGGAATAATCATGAAAAACAAGACGTTATTAGTTCTTGGTTCGGGACAGATTGGCGAGGCATGCGCTATTCGAGCTTTAAAAGAGAAACCTAAAAGAATAATACTTCACACTTTGACAGAATCCGAGGCTAAAGAAACATGGACGAAAGTCAGAAGAAATAACACAGATCCCAAAATTAAAATCGTTCCTTCGTGGGGTAACGCACTGGTTACAGAAGAGCTTATGTTCACGAGCATAGATAAGCTTCATAGCGACCAATCCAACAAAAATAAGTTAATTAACTATTACTATTCCTATTTAAGCGCTGAGCTAATAACGAAATCTTCGTTATATTTCCTGATAAAAAAATGGAAGCCGGATATTATCATTGACGGCATCAACACAGCTACGGTGGTAGGCTACGAAGAAGACCCGTATTCTTTACCACGCAAGATAATCAATAACGATAACCACAAACAAATAAACGCAACTGACGACCTATTGGTGTCAAATATTATTCCTATACTAATCAGATTCGTACAGGCACTGAGACAAGCTATGTCTGATTTTCATATTGATAGCTATATCAAAATCTCAACCACTGGCCTAGGAGGGATGGGCGACAACCTTTTTTACACCCACGGAGACATTAATGAGCCAGGAATGTCATCTGGTATTTTAGGCAAGGTCTCTGCATCTGGCGTTATCTATCAACTATTACTGAGCCTATCGCACACACCCGGTTTCGATATTAAAGTGATCGTACCTGCGGCACTCGTTGGTTGGCAAGGTGTTAAATTTGGTAAATTTAGATCTCATGGTAAAAATATACCGCTGGTAGATTCCGAAAATCGCATTAAAATACCTTATGGACAGCCAGTGCATCCTCAGAAATGTACAAAGATAAAAAAATATATGGAAATGCCATACGTAGATTCTGGTGAAAACTGCGCCTACAGTCTCGGTGAGATGTCAGCGATTACCTCGATTGGTCAAATGGAATGCGTAACACGCGAAGAGGTCGCCCAGGCAGCGGTAGAATCAGTCTATGGCTCAACAAGGCATGATTTACTCGCGGTAACAGATCAGATTGCGTTAGGCCCCTCCCATATTGCAGCGGTCCATCGTGCGATAATTTTAAACAAGTTGCGTGAAATTGAAATCAACACAAAGACAAACAGCATCGCAACCAACAATTTAGGTCCGACGGTATCTAAGCACTTATTTGAGCTATATCTAATTATGAGTAACTGTGATTATTCTATAGAAAAAAGCATCAAAATCAGTGCTAATAAACTCACTAAAATCATTGATCGGTATATTATGAAGAAGCGCAATATCAGATCTCAGATTCTATCGTTGGGTTTACCAATAATATTTAATAGCAATCAGGTGATTATGAGTGAATATTATTTTGTCCCATCCCCTACTGACACAAATATCGCATCAGAGAAAAAAATTAACGCATGGGCCTCGGCAGGTTGGGTAGATCTCAGATCGGATAATATTCGCAGTTGGCAGTCAATACTAAAAAAAGTCAATAAAGAAATTACATCGCTCGGTAAAAGTAACGTCGTAAGCCTTGACAGAAGTTGGGACAAAGAAAACGAGAATAATATCGGTGAATTATTAGGCTTCGCTTATTCCATACTTGGCGGCGCGAGAAAAACAGATTTCAAATAGGAATACTTAAATCTCTCTGGATACCGATATCTAAATTCGAAAAAATGATACAGCACGGTGAAATTGTCAATTATTCTGTATTGTCCGCATGGGCTTTGTATAAGTCCAGATATCGTTGATCGACCAGTACCGTTAATTACTAAGTGTTCTCTTGTGGAGATATTAACCAAAGTGGATTGTCGATTAACATACATAGGATTTCTTTCTTTGAAATACCTTCTTTTTTTAATAGTAATATAAAATCAGCCAAAGCTTCGCTCGGATTTTTGCTAAACGTCTGTCCAACATCGGAGCTCAATATGCAACTTTTAGCGCCAAGTGTTCTAATTTGTTGCGCGATTTTTGCAATTGGAATATCGTCTATTGAATACATTGAATAGCACTGTTCGATATAAGCACCCATATTTGCTAATTCCTTTTGGACCAGAATTGGCATATTGATTCTTTGATAAATCGGGTGGGTTATAATGATTCTTTTAATGCCATAGTTATTTACCGCACATTTGACCAACTCTCTTGACTCTTGCCATGAGATGTGACCCGTTGCCAGAATTGCATCTGTATTCTTTATTGCTTCAAGTACTTTGATAACATCTTTTCGGATTTTCCCAGTTCCGCTTAATACCGACAATTGATCTATTTCGTCGGCTCTACGGTTGACTAATTTACCTATATTTCCTACCCATTCAGAGGGTATTTCGTTTTCTTCATCACGTAAAAATTGTTTTGCGTTTATCGTCGGGAACCATACAATAATCGGCCATCGCGACAATTGAGCCGAGGAATATATGATATCCGCATTAAACCCGCCGACATAGTTATTAAGAGTAACTGAATCTACGATAGTCGGGCTGTCATTTTTTAAACTAGGCCTTGCCATGAACACGGTTGCGGAAAAGTGGTTCTTAATTCCGATACCTTTTAACTTACTCTTTTCAGATTGAAGTAGTGTTGGCAAATCAAATTTTCGTGGGATTATTTCTGGTCCAACGTGTACGTGCAAATCAATTGCTTGTTGTAATAATTTTCGATATTTCATTATGATTCCGTTTTCTATTTTATGGGTGCTGCGAATCTTGGAAAATTCGCAGCACCCAGAGTTCGCTACTTCCAGGGAGCAGTTAGTCCTTCCGGGACAATATAAATACGGGGTAGGTTTGCGTCAACAATCGCATCCTTTTCCTTCCGTACACAAGAAATCTTAACTGGTTGGAACTGTTCCTCTATTAGTAGCGCCTCGGCAACTCGCTCAACAAGATACTCCTTCGGATCGCTACCCCTGCCCATCGCCTGTGCGACCTGAGTCGTTCTCCTTAACAACTCTCGATCGATGTATCGGAAAAACTCCTCTCTAACTTGGCACCGGTATCGCTCTGCCTCCGTGTCAAATTCGGACCAGAGTCGAAACTTAATCTCGGGCATGAGACGAGACAACCAGTTCGACAGGCTACCGTAATAGCCTGATACAACTTCTTCGGGAAGACCATTTAGACGCGTACCATAAAGGTCAGCACCTAAAAACATCCAGTGAAGCTGCTTATTTGCCATGTTTGTCAACAGAGAATCGAGAACTGACCGTAGAAACGCAATAGTCTCAACCTCTTTGTCGCCCTCGTTAATTTCCACTCCACGAGACTCCCAACTATAACGTGGTCCCCATGGCGTGAAGAGATTGATTACGGGTTCACGTAGACGCGGTAAGACACCGTCCTCCATCCGGACACTCTTTGCTTTTATTGTCTTTGGCAAAAATTTTGTATAGAACCACTTAACGCCTTCGTCGGCTTCCTTCACCCTGCTCACTCCCTGTCAATGTGCGACTGGGCTTTTGTAAAAGCCCCTTCTCTTCCGAGAAGGGGCTATCCTCTATATTCTTAATGGTTTCAATATCAAGACAGCCCTCTCTCGAAAGATTGGACCTCATGATGGATAGTATCTTTTTTAAGCATCGCTCTGTAGCCCCCCATACCCGATTCTAGCCACATAGAAATACGGGCGATGGTTCTGGAGCTTAAGCCGGTCTTTCTGCATATTTCTGCGTAGGATGCTCTTGAATTCAGCATCTTCGCCATCTTCCACCGCTTACTAAATTCAATAATTTCATTTTCAGTTAATAAATCACGAAAAAACATAGACGCTTCCCGTTCGTCCTTTAAACTGATTACAGCACCAAACAGGTCTCTTGAATCTTTGTTATACCATTTGTTCATAACAATATTTCCGATATAAGTACTTTACTGTAATAAAGTATCATGTTTAAAATACGGTGTCAAGAGCATTGTTACACACGCAAATACATCATATCAGCATCAACATACTTGCCTCGCCAGTAGATGCCACCCGGTAAAGACCCATGTTTAACAAAACCTAATTTTCTATATAGACTTTTGCCAACTTCATTGCATCCAAAAACCTCCAAAGAAATTATTTTCAAACCTTTGATATGCTTTTTGGCGTCTTTGACAACCCTTGACAACAAGGACTCACCGAAGCCGTTTGAGCGATATTTTTTGAGTAGTGCAATGTTAAGCTCGGCAACATGAGATTTTACGTTGCTTTCTGCCTTAATTCCACCCGCCCCAACTACTTTCTTGCCATCAACCACCAATAAGTGCACACATGTGCCGTCGCTAATACACTTGAGAATGTTTGCAATATACTCTATTTCTTGAGCAAGCTCTGCATGTTCGCCTTGCCAAAGAATGTAAGTCCGCTCATCTGACAATTCGTTGATATAGTTAGTCAGAGGCTCCAAATCCGCCATTCGCGGCTTACGAACCTCAAGTTTCGTACCGTCCTTGCCTGTAATATACCGTTTTGTAGCCATGCGTTGAAAGTATCATGCAAAAAAGTCGATGTCAAACCCACAGAAATCAATATATATCAATATAGCATTTAGAGTTAAATATCAATATTTTCCTTAATCCTGTCAACGTTTTCCATAATTATATTCTCTTCTTCGGGGAGGTAGATTTTGGGGAGGTCGTCGATTGGAAACCATTTGGTTTTCATATAACTAAATTCGGTCTTGCCTGTTGGCTCGCCAGTCGGCGCAACCACCAGAAAAAAGTGGATGGTTTTGTCTTCGTTGGTTTCTTCCTTGTGCCTTTTGCAAACTCCCAACTTGGCGATTACGCGACAGTTAGTCGCACCAACTTCTTCTTCAATCTCTCTTAGTGCAGTTTCCTCCAAGGTTTCCTCACCTTCTACGTGTCCCTTAGGCAACATCCAATCGTCGTAGTTCTCATCGTTCAACAACAATACCTCGACCCTATTATTTGCGCGCCTTGCTACCACCCCACCTGCCGACGTTGTTTTGATTTTCTTCATATCAAGATAAGAATTATCTTCTGATTAATTTTCTAAAATCATCAACCGAAAGTCCCGCTCGCTTAATTTGGGATCGAAGTAGTCCCGGCGCCAATTCTCTGTGGTTTGGAATGGAAAGTGGCGGTCGACCCGGCATCGCGCAATATAAAATAAAATGGCTACCCTCCTGACGCTCAACGTGGTAGCCAACTCTGACAAATGCTTTCACGGCAGTTTTGCCTGAAATATTTGACAATATTCCCATTTACACCCCTACGCAAACAAAGTGCGTTTCCTCCGCCGGGATTACTCTGCGATGCTTTTTGATAACCGCAAGATAACCAATTATAGCTTCCTTGATATTCTTGAGTGCTTCTTCTTGTGACTTGCCTTGGCTCATACAGCCGGGAAGCATTGGCACATCCGCAACAAAACCCTGATATTCGGGGTCGTACTGCAAATAGACCTTAAAATTATTCATTGCCATATTGATTATATTATACAATCAGAATCAGATTACGCAACCGTTCGTACGAGACACTGACAAACCCTCCCCCTTTTGTCATTTCGACGAGCCCGCCTACCAGTGCGAGGAGAATTCTCATTGTGTAACCGAGACACAGATTTCTCACTAGTCAGTTCGAAATGACAATGCTGTTTGTTGTTCATCGGTTTCGTACTGATTAATTGTAATAATAAACGTGATTCAGTATAATCACATCATGACAAAGAAAAACTTATATCGGGTGTTACTTACATATATCGGGTACATTTTGCCGACAAGGCGGTATAAGCTGTCATACGAGGAACTCAGCGACCTGACAAAAAAGTATCTTGGTAAAAGATACACCATTCCCACGCTGCGTAAGGAACTATCTATTTTAAGAAAAAAGGGATTGATTACTGGTAAAAAGAGGTACAACAAGAAAGTCGATATTCTGTCTGTTGACGGGAAAATGCTAATTGCGCCAGCACTGCCAAAAATGAAAACTGAGCCATGGGACAACAAGTGGCGAGTGATAGTTTGCAACATTCCCGCAGGTGATAAATACTCACGCGTAAGCCTTTTCGAAAAACTTTCGCAACTTGGTTACAAGAAAATATTCCGTGCAACCTTAATATGTCCCCATAATAACCTTAGCGTACTGCATCGTTACACTACTGAACTCGGCATACGTCAGTACGTTTTGTTATTCGAAGCCGAGAACCTTGGCATGGAAGCCCACACCGCAAGCCGAGCTTGGAAGTTAGATGCAATCAACGACCAATACCGCCACTTCATTTCAGCTGCAAAAAAAGCCTTAACTCAGACAAACAACAAATACTGGCCACTTACTGCCAAAAAGCTGGAGCAAAACTTCATTGTTATTTACGTCCAAGACCCCAACTTCCCCGACGAGCTCCTACCCTCCGGCTGGCTCGCCCCCCGCGCTTACGATTACTTCAGAAAAATCGTATCGTCATATAAGTGATATTACATTGACTTTTATATTGGTTTATAATATAATCTAATGTATCGAAATTTAACAAATAACTCATGGGCCCGTATTGGCTTCGACGGGAGGGTCTGGCAGAGTTTACTGCGAGCCGAGCAGGTCACGTACATCTCGTAAAAATGTCGCGACAAAACCTAAGTGCAAAAAACTTAGTCAGTAAAGTAAAGACCGCTTTTGCGGGACTTAACTTTGCGCCAGCTCTAGCGTAAATATACGCGTGAGCCGTCTCCTACTTTTTCTGCCCGAAAGAGGTAGAGAGACGTCATAAATCGGGCTTGAGTGCGTAAGATAGCTTTGGTAGCGCCCTCAAGATTACGAAAGCAAACTTACGCTCGTCGATGGTATTCTTTGCTTCCTTTCGGACAGGGGTTCAACTCCCCTCGGGTCCACCAACCTTCGCGTTTTGCAATCGCAAAACGACTACGGTTGGCTAGCCAACAATAAATTATTTTCATTATAAGAAGGTTGTCGTCCGTAGTCCCGTAATCGGGCGAAGGAGGGCTCTGATGTATTATGTGTATATTCTATGTCTTGTTAATAATGATAAGTATGTTGGATTTAGTGATAATCTTAATAGAATCGTCGATCATGATAAAGGTAAGTGCACTACCACATCTAAATACCGTCCGGTGAAATTAGAATGGTATTGTTGCTTTAAAGACAAGAAAAAAGCACTATCTTTTGAAAAGTATTTGAAAGGCGGTTCGGGGACGGAATTTCGTAGGAGACATTTTTAACAAAATTTGCGCCTTCAGCTCTCCTGAGTTCCACCATTAATAAAATAACCACCTATCGGTGGCTATTTTTATTGGCTCTTTATTTTTTCCTATTACGCATAAGATAGAGAGTGGTGGCGCTAGTGACAACCAATATCACACTAACAATTTGCGCCAAAGATAAGTGCCAGAAATAGCGGGTTTCATTGTAGCGCCAGATTTCCACAAAGAATCGGATAATTGAGAATCCACCGATGAAGGCGATAAACAGCAGCCCATCCCTAAGATTCTTTTTGCGTAAAAACAGTAGTAGAGCAAGGAGTGTAAAGTCCAATAACATCTCGTAAAGGAATACTGGGTGGAAATAACTATATTTGGATATTTCTACCGGTCTATTGGGTGACTCAACATACATTTTCCACGCCACGTTAGTCGGCATGCCAATTATTTCTTGGTTAAAGAAATTGCCCAAACGTCCCAATCCCATTCCAAAAATTACCGCCGGAGATAAAATATCTGCCAACTTCAAAGTGTTGATTCGCAGATATCTCGCACCCCACAACACCGAAAGAAGTCCAAACAACAACGCGCCATGAATAGATAGCCCGCCTTTCCACAAGGCGAAGATCTCGCCGGAGTGTGAAAAATAATACTTTGCGTCTTGTAACACGAACACAAGCCGAGCGCCGATTATCGAGACAACCACCGTTACTAATAAAAAGGTAGCAAATTTATCTTCGTTGATATTTCCCTTCTTCAGCATTGGCTTAACAAATACTTCATAGCCCAAGATAACTGCCAGTGCGATTATCAAGCCGTACCAACGTACCTGTACTTGATTGACAGAAAAAGCCACCGCGCTAACCGGCAGTTCACCCGAGAACCTTAACTTAATAAACCACCAGCACAGTAGCGCCAGCCCAACAATCAATATGGTGTAGTAAATATATTTCTTGTTGATTTTCATTATGTTCACCCGTTGTCATTGCGAGCGGAGCGTGGCAATCTCATCAGACAAACTCAGATTGCTTCGTTCCTCGCAATGACAAGATAGAGAATATGATCCTCGCCAGAACGGTTCTGTCGAGCTGGCCTCCACTCGTATCCTCGGTCAGGATGACACCAATAGATTAATTCTATTTTACTATTTTCTTGTAAACTAGCTGTAGTGTCTCAAAAACCGCAACTGAACACAATCCAATAATTATCGCAATGGATAGCAGTTGAATGCTAATCTCTCCCAAACCAAGCGCCCGAGAAAGTGGCATATACTGCACCGAAAGTATTGCCAGCCCCAATATAAAGACGAATCCGACAATTATCGGCGTAGTGTACTGCCTCAGGTTGAATACGCTTCTACCCAACGACTTGGCGGCAAACAAACCAAATGCCTGCAAGGACATAAGTGTCACAAACGACAATGCTCTTGCAGATTCCTGCGACAAATGAGAAAGCCCCCATAAGTAGAGCGCTAGTACGACTACTGCGTTAAACAGACCAACAGTGAGTATATATGTAGTTGTTTGTCGAGTGATTATTTTGGTCTTCTTCACACCCTTACCCGAACCACTTCCGAATATTAACGATTCATCGGCAATAGAGTCCGAGAGTAAATTAATCCACAAAATCTGCACCGCAGTAAACGGCAACGGCAAGGACAACGCGAACGAAGCCAGAATCACCAAAATCTCAGACAGGTTGGTTGTCAGAAGATAGAACACTACCGACCTCAAGCTGTGCCAAACCTTCCTACCCTCCCTAATAGCACTTACAAACACACGCAAGTCTCCTCCCGACAAAGCAACATCGGCAATGTCGGCCGTAGCGTCGCCATGGGGTGCGGTAACTGCAATACCCACATCAGCTAATTTTATTGCCATTGCGTCGTTAACACCATCACCAACAAATGCGACGCTACGGCCTTTTTTTTGATAGAAACGCAACAAATCAGCTTTATTTTCTGGTGTCATGCGAGCAAAAAGACGAGTATTCTCGAGTACATCAAAGCGCCTCGTTGCCAATATTCCACCAAGTTGCCTACCCTCAATTATTCCGTTCTCTTTAATATTTATTGCTCTTGCAATGGCGTGAACATTCGCCGAATTATCACCGCTAACAATTTTCGTATCAATTCCGTGACTTCTGATATATGCCATAACCCGACCAGCATCTTCACGCAACTTATCCCTTATTCCGACTATTCCAACAATTGTTAAATCCGAGATATTGCTACCGTCAGCACGAATTTTCTTTGTAGCACTTGAGTAGGCAAGCATAATCACCTTGAGACCACGGCGCGCCATGGATTTCCATTCCATATTCATGTCGTCAACATATTTCTGGTTAAGTTTCCTATTTTTTCCATTTATCAAAACGGTGCTCGACTTTTTTATAATAAACTCCGGCGCACCCTTAACGAAAACCGCTTGTCCATTTTTGCCAGAGGCAACAGTTGCCGAAAATCGGTTCTTGCTCTCAAAAAGAATTTCACGTATTTTACTGTATTTAGATGATGGTTTACTTCCCAGAGAAAATTGATGTAGCGCTACGTCAACTGGGTCACCTAAGTACTTCACTCCACCTAAGTGCGTATACTCTTTAACCGTGGTGGAATTATGGCAAACCTCAGTGAACTTCAGCATATCCATATCGTTAAGTGGTTTCTCGTTGCCATAGGTTCTCAGCTTATTTCCGCTAAACTTGACCTGTGCCGTTTGCATGCCAACTGTTATTTCCTCCACCGCGTGACGACCGTAAGTCAAAGTGCCCGTTTTATCTATTAGCAACAATTCGACGTTGGACAGTGTGTCGGCTGTGGGCAAGTTGTGAATAATCATCTTTTTTTTCGACATCCTATAAGCCGCTAAGGCCAACGCAATTGTTACGGCCGCGGGCAAGCCCTCCGGCACTACGGCCACAAATAAGCTAATTCCATATAGCAGCGCCTGCAAAGTTCCCAGCTTGACCGACAACATTAAGATAATTCCTATAAGCACCACTAATATAGAAATAATTACAACATATTTCGTAATAAATTTAACTTCCTTTTCAATCTGAGATACACTTTTCTTGTCAAACCGTCCGGAGCCATAAAGCAGATGAGCAAACCGAGCATCGGCACCAGTTGCAACAACAATACCCCTCGCTTCACCCCTTAAAACAACACTGCCAGCGTATATCATGTTGTTATAAGTAATCCGTCCGTCTTGTCGCCTATTAGCTTCATCCGTTTTTACCACCGCATCCGCCTCGCCCGTTAAAATACTTTCATCTACCGAAAAGTTGTTGACATATGCCAATCTAATATCAGCAGGAACTTTGGAGCCGGTAGAGAGGACTACGAGATCGCCAGTTTGAAGCTCGGAGGCTGGAATTCTGCTTAAACTTCCCTTGCGCACCACATACGCGTTAACCGGCAAAAATTTTTTCAGCGAGTCAATAGCCCTGTCAGCCCTGAAATGCTGATAGAACCCGACTACACCATTTATAATTATCGCAGCAAGTATCAACCACCCGTCTGTATTGTTTTTTAAAAAGAATGAAAGCGCACACGCAAACCCAAGAAGCAAAACCAACGGGTTAACAACCTGCTCCAGAGTATATTTGACAAAGGACCCGACCCGTCTTTTTAAAAGGTTGGCCATAAGACGGCCGGTAACGTTAACTCGAACTACCCTATCCAAGCCTCCGATGGTATTAGAGTGTAATTTCTCAGCAACAACATCAACCGACATTTGGTGCCAGTTCAATTTCCTCCTTTGGCGAGTCTGCCCTTTGACAGATTCTTAATTATATTTTACCATAACGGGGTGTATATCGTTATTATTATTTTTGGGATCTTCGTTTTGCTCCTTGGGCTTTGGAGTATCTCTAATATAATTGCCATACTAGGCGGTTCGCCACCGATACATACAAGTAGAACGACGTGCAAGGAAATACTAAAAAAATCTGGCATCTCAGATAAAGATATACTCGTTGATCTTGGCTCCGGAAGTGGCAATATGGTTGTTGTCGCCACCAAGGAGTTTGGGTGCCAAGCCACTGGGTACGAACTGAGCCCTTACCCGTTTTTAATGTCGGTTTTTAAAACCGCCCTTACAAAGCGCGCCAGAGTTCATTACGCATCACTTCACGAAGCCAAATTAAGCAAAGCCACGGTAATCTATATCTATCTACTACCAAAAATGTTAGAGCGTCTCGAAAGCAAACTCAAAAAAGAAACACTCAAGGGCACTAAAATTATTACACGTGGCTTTCCTCTTACAGGATTTAAACCAACAAAAGTTCTCACCCTCGGGAAAGAAAAAACCAAAGTTTTTTACTACAGAAAACATTAATCCATCACCATAAAAAAGAGCCTGTCGCACGAGTGATCGAGGACAGGCTTTGTAGCTGGGGACTGTCGAGCTAGTTTGTGAAATGGTGACGACGCATCTAGTCCTCGATCTCACGCATCATCTCATCATAATGAGCCTGGATCCAGAGACCGAGACGCTCACCGTGCACCCATACTTCTCGTAGAATGATTTCCACGTAGGGATCGAATACGCCTGTGCCAGGGTGCACAAGCCAGCGAGTCTTTTCGGCGCACGCCTCAAGAGTCTCGCCCTGCGCCATCCGTCTCCATGAGACGGGCCCATCTGTCGGCGTGGATCAGGGTCATGCGATGCCCAACCTTGTCATAGGCATTGTCCACCCACCAATCCCACCGTGCCTCATTGCGTAGAGTCATGTCCCCCGGCGAAGAAGCCAGAACACTCCTGAGCGTTGGGCAGTAATGCCACGCCTCGCCGTCTTGGTCCCCTCCGCACTCCTCTGCCCATCTCCGACGAGCCTCTTCCATATAGCGCTCGGCGACAGTATCTGGCTCGCTATCACCTCTGCACGGCATTGCGAGACCATAGAGAAACATGGTTAGACCACTCTCGAGTTGCCTCGCCACCTTGATCGATGTCGTAGCAACATCGCGAGCAAGTTCTCTGAGAGCCAACTCTGGTTTCTTCATTCACTTAGCCTCCTTGTAGCAACGTACCGCAATCGAGCTATTTCAGCTCAACTGTGGTTATAAACAGCGTATCGTATTTTGCTCAAATTGTCAATCCTATGTATGCGTTTCCCGCATTCTATTCTCATTGCACCACCCGATGATAAAAATAGAACTCGGTGAACACACTCACAGTCTTAGCAATAAAAAACCAAGGTCTATTATTACGTAAAATAGCGGTACTTGACAAGAAACAAACAATCCTATAACGTAGGTTATAGGTAGTATTTGGTGTCAACAATCAGGAGAAATATGAAAGACTTATCAATAAATAAAACAAAAACTTTAAAATGCGCAAGGCAAGCGCAAGGCACCTTAAATAAGGTCATTGAGATGATAGAAAGAGACCGGTATTGTCCAGAGATTATTCAACAAGTCGATAGCATACTCGGACTACTTAAAACCGCCAAGCGCGAATTGCTAACAGGGCACCTAGACAACTGTGTCATCCATCAAATGAAAAAGAATAAGAAAAAGGCAATTGACGAGTTAATAAAAATCTACAACTTATCGAATTAGCGATGGACCACCAACAACACTACAAGGTTAAAGGAATGCACTGCGCATCGTGCGCAAGTATAATTGAGCGATCTTTAAAAAATACTAAGGGCGTCTTCTCCGCTGAAGTAAATTATGGCACTGAAACCGCCAAGGTTGCAATGGATCCTTCGATGACCAGCCATGAACATCTGTCAAAAAGTATCGAGCCACTGGGATACTCTTTGAGTGCGCAAACACACGAGGATCATTCGATGCACACTGGCGCCGACCAATCAAAACACGAAAAACAGATGGAGCTCGGCAAATTGTACAGGAAAGTAGTGTCCGTCCTCCCTCTGGCCATATTGTCCATATTTGCAATGGCGTGGGATTTGCTATCACAATTCAATATCGTTGCGACGCCCCCGATGATTGTTGACAGGGCTTTAACCTATCTTCTTCCGATTTGCGCTGCCTACGCTCTCTTTTTTGTCGGTCGGCCTTATCTGGTCGGCGTTTACAGGTTTCTTCGTTTCGGTAGGGCTAATATGGATACCTTAATCGGCATCGGTACGTCGGTGGCGTTTATTTATAGTATTATCGTTACGGTCTTTGCAGGCACACTACGGCCGTATATTGAAGTTGAGAATGTTTATTTTGATGTTGTAACGGTTGTTATTGCGTTCATAACCCTCGGTAAATATTTAGAGATGCGGTCTAAAATTAAGACTGGCGACGCCATCGAAAAACTCTTGAATCTACAGGCTAAGACCGCGCTAATTATTCGCGACGGCAAAGAAAAAGAAGTTCCGATTGCTGAGGTCGTCGAAGGCGACGTTCTTATTGTTAAACCAGCCAGTAAAATCCCAGTAGACGGAGTTATCATAGAGGGGCTCTCCTACATTGACGAAGCTATGGTCACCGGAGAACCAGTACCAGTTAAAAAAAGCAAGAACGACACGGTGGTCGCCGGTACGATTAACACTACTGGAGCGTTTACTATGCGCGCTACCAAGGTCGGATCTGAGACGCTTCTAAGCCGTATAGTTAAAATGGTGGAAGAAGCGCAAGGGAGCAAAGCGCCCATCCAGGCGCTGGCTGATAAAATATCAGCGGTTTTTGTCCCCATAGTGCTGATACTTTCCGTTATTTCACTCGGGTTATGGCTTATAATTGGTACCCAGTATTTCGGTTTTTCGCAGTCCTTGTCATTTGGTCTCGTTTCATTTGTGGGGATACTTGTCATCGCATGTCCTTGCGCGCTCGGCCTTGCCACTCCCACGGCGATTATCGTTGGCGTCGGCAAAGGAGCTCGTGAAGGTATTTTGGTTAAGGATGCTGCAACCTTGGAAAAACTGCACAAAGTAACCGTAGTTGTATTGGATAAAACCGGAACGCTGACACGTGGCAAACCGGAGTTGGTTACCGTACGACCGTACGACAATATGCCAATAGCTCGGTTTTTATCTATTCTGGCGTCGCTTGAACAAAAGTCGGAGCACCCTATCGCCGATACCATAACGGATTATGCGAAAGCCCACAACATCGTAACAAGAAAGGTTAGTCGCTTTGAAATTATTAAAGGCAAGGGAATAAAGGGAACTATTGGAAATAACGGATACTATGCCGGTAACGTTAAACTAATGGCCGACTTGGGCCTTAAGGCAGACCTTAAGGCCATTGCCGATGAAACTATAAAGGGTAAGACGCCGGTGATACTGGCAACCAAAGGGAAAATTATTGGCACTGTAATGGTGGCCGACGCGTTAAAACCGGAGTCCGCGGATGCCGTCAAGCAACTGCACCGGCTCGGTGTTAAGGTGGTTATGCTGACCGGAGATAACCAAAACACAGCCGACTATATTGCTTCGCAGGTCGGGATCGACAAAACAGTTGCCGAGGCGCTGCCACAGGAAAAAATCAAAGTTATCAAGGACTACCAGGCAAAAAAAGAAATAGTATCTATGCTTGGAGACGGTATTAACGACGCACCGGCTTTGGCGCAAGCCGATGTCGGTATTGCTATGAGCACAGGAACAGATGTTGCCATTGAATCCGCCGGCATAACACTGTTGCACGGAGATATTTCAAAGCTAGTTAAAGCGATTAGACTTTCCAAAATGACAATGCGCGGTATTAAACAAAACCTGTTTTGGGCATTTATTTACAACATCATTGGTATTCCGCTTGCCGGTGGCGCATTTTATCCGCTCTTTGGATGGCTACTTAACCCTGTCTTTGCAGGCATGGCGATGGCTTTTTCAAGCGTTTCGGTAGTAGGCAATTCGCTACGAATTAAATTGAAAAAACTATGAGCAAGAATAATAAATACACATTCTTTGTCACTGGCATGCACTGCAGGGCATGTGAGCATTTAATAGAAGACGAACTCAAGGAACACTCGAAGGTTTCAAAAATAAAGGCACGTCTCAACACAAACACAGTTGAAATTTGGGGTGATTTTGGCAATGCGACACAGACCGAAATTGCCAAAGAGTTATCAAACAAATTGACCAAACATTCAATCTCGTCTGAAAAAAACAAGAGGAAGGTCGATCTTGGAGAATTCGCCATCGCTGGACCGATCGCTCTTGGTTTTATCTTGTTGTTCATTTTGTTACAAAAGTTTGGCATTGTGAATTTGATCGGTTCCAACGACGTCACTTACGGCACCGCGTTTATAATTGGTATCGTCGCATCACTATCAACTTGTATGGCGGTTGTCGGCGGTCTGTTGCTTTCTATGTCAGCTACATTCGCGCGCGAGGGCGACAAATTTAAACCGCAAATGCTATTTCATATTGGCCGTATTCTTTCGTTTTTTATTTTCGGAGGTACAGTCGGCATGCTGGGCTCGACATTTCAAATGGGCGTGACAGGTACGTTCGTACTTGGTGTTATTATCGGACTGGTAATGCTACTGCTCGGAATTAATTTGCTCGATGTTTTTCGTTTCACCAAACGCCTTCAACCATCAATGCCCAAATTCTTATCGCGAAAGGCTTTGAGTGTTACGAACATCAACCACACTCTAACGCCAGCACTAGTAGGAGTAATTACTTTTTTTCTGCCGTGTGGCTTTACCCAGTCCATGCAAATTTATACACTTTCAACAGGCAACTTCTTGCGTGGCGGGCTAACAATGCTTGCTTTTGCCCTCGGGACACTACCTGCGCTATCTCTTGTCAGTTTCAGTTCGTTGAGCATTCGCAACAGCTCTAAATCGGGAATATTCTTCAAAAGCGCAGGGCTAATTGTTATACTTTTCGCCGTATACAATATTATCAACAGCCTAGTTGCCGTCGGGTGGATACCGCCGGTATTCAACTATTAAAGGACACTATGAAAACAACCGTCATCGTATCGGTCGTAGCAGTTATTGTCATTGGCGCAATAGTAATATTTTCATTGCGTGGGACAAAACCCAACAATGTGGTAGCTCAAAACAGCGCTATTGTTAATGGCAAACAAGAGGTCACAATTGTCGCCAAGGGCGGATATTCTCCTCGAACCACCACCGCAAAAGCCAACACCCCAACTACTCTAAAAATAAAGACCAATGGAACGTTTGACTGTTCTTCGTCGATTGTAATATCGAGCATCGGCTACAGAAAGAACCTACCGTCTTCAGGTGAAACTCTTGTTGATATCCCTCCGCAACAACCCGGCACGGAACTGCGAGGCACCTGCGGAATGGGTATGTACAGTTTTATTATTAAATTCGAATGATTCGATGCCTGCCCGCACTGCCTGAAGCAGAGCTGATGCAGGCGGTTCAACAATGGATTTCGATTGGTGAACCCGGGTGGATTTGAACCACCGGCCTCTTCCATGTCAAGGAAGCGCTCTGCCGCTGAGCTACGGATTCATGAAGAATCATTTTACCTCAACTGATGTCAATTTTCAACCTCTACATAATATAATACGAAACTGCGATGCCTACAACTATCCCCAATAGCATTACCCCAAAAGCAACCCAGTGAATAGCATTGGCATAGGGTTGCAGATGCCAATTATAATATAGCTTGGAGCGCTGGCGCATCCAGTCATGCGCAGGAGTCATAAATGGAGCGGATGTCCGAGTAGAATTCTGAACAGAGGCAATCCTTTTATCGAGCTCGTTGTATGTGTCTTGAGCACTTGCCTGTGCTGTAGCCATAATGTTAGTTAGATTTTCTTGCTTCCATATACTCTTGAGTTACCACCGATAAAATTCCTACTACTGGTATAGCAAGGATTGCGCCACCGACTCCCAATAGTGTACTTCCCACTAGAATCGCAATTATCACCACCACCGGTGGTACCCCGATAGCTTTCTGCATAATTTTTGGTACTAAAATATTATTTTCCAGTTGTTGTACTGCGATATAAATGGCAACAACTGCCACCAACTGCCACAATGGAGCACCTGCACCAAAAGCAATAATCACTGCCAATGCTCCAGAAATTATTGGTCCAACGATAGGCACCAATTCCAGCAAACCTGCAACTAGCCCGAGCGCCAAAGCAAAAGGTACACCGAGGATTTGCAAGGCAATGCTAATTATCACTGCGATAATAGCCATAAGCATCAGTTGTCCCCGAAGCCACATACCGATTTTGGCGGTAATATCGTGGACCACCTCCCCAACGCGTATGCGGTTTTTTATTGGGAATAAATCGGTAATAGTTTTACGAATACCGCGTTCTTCCAATAGTAAATAGAATGTCAGAGCAAACACAATAATCACCGATACAATACTGCCAAAAAGGGCTATTGCCGCTCCCACAAAACCTTCGGTCATTTTACCCAAGTAACTCGATACACTACTTAGCACTTGTTGAGTTGCTTTAGTATTATGCGCCTCAGCATATTTACTAAACTTATCTAAATATTGCGGGGCGTTGTTTGCCAAATCAGAAATCTGCGTAACTAGTGGCGGAATAAGCAAATACACAGCCAGTCCAAACACACCAAAGATAACAATAAATACCAGTAAGATACTTAGTGACCTTGGTACGTTCCAAGAGCACAACTTATTAACAAATGGCTCAAGCGCGGCAGTTATCAAAAGTACAACGAAGAGCAGTAGGAGCACGTCGCGAATAAGGTAGGCAACCCAAAAACCAAGTAGCACCAACACTACTTTTACTATCGACATCGCCGAAATATCAATTTTACGAGGTTTTTCTTCCATGGTTTAATTGTACTCTAATTGCCACTTATCTCAATAGTTTTGTATTTGGTTTTATGACCTTTGATAATTCTGATGCTGGACTTGTTGATATGCAGATATTTTGAAAGTGATGCTACAACCGCTTCGTTGGCCTTCCCTTCTTGCGGTGGCTCCTTAACCGATACCAGCAGCGTTCCATCTAACCCTTCATGAATTGATGGTACTTTGGAATTCGGCTTGACTATGATGTGAAGTTGCTTCATCACATTTTCACCGATTGCCCTTAGCCTGGTTGTGCGTTCTGCACAACATTTGGCAATTACCGGCAGAAGTTGCACCACCCTTACTCCAAGCAGTCACGTGGTCGGCATCCATCTCGTCAATCTTCCAAATTTTACTTTTGTTAGCGTCATGCCCTGTAGCACAAAGCAAACAGTTAGATTTTCTCTCCGACTTAGCAAGACTAGTTTGTGCCTCGAAAACCGAACGTTTAGTAACTTCGTCGAAAACACGAATATCGAGCAGTTTAGAGTTCACCGAGCCACCAAGAATATATTCAAATATTCCTTTGCGATTTTTCACAAACGGGTCGGCATATAGTTTGTGTAATTCTGCCGATACTTGCGCAGGGTCATACGACTTGGTGTGATACTGCTCATAAAGTCGCCCCCATTCCAAACCACACATTTCTCTTTCTACATCATCAAAGACACCTGAAACCCAGTCTATTACAGTATCAAAGTGCGCTTTTAACTCGTCGATATTATTATCAAAACGGTGTTTGCTCGTATAGTCGCCGATATTGCCATGACTGACCCAGTCCAACGCTCTTTCTAAAAAGTCCTGCCTGTTGGCGCTACCGGAAATGTAGGCACTCCATTTTTGGATGTTAGCATTTTGGCTATTACTAAATTCTTCCTTAGCAAGCGTTACAAATGGTCCGGAATAAACCGCATTAAGTAGTTCCTGATTATTTAGTGGCACACCGGCAATGTTGATGGTTTTAAACCACTCCTTTATTTCGCTTTCTGTGCCTTCGCATTCGTAAATTAAAAGCTTCGTTTCCAACACTTTAGTTTTTTTGTCAGTTGCCATACCGCTGTAATATTGCTCCATACCATTTTCGTCCTTAATAGCAAAGTTGTCGGCAATAAAACGACCGATACTGGTGATGCGTTGTTGCCCGTCTAAAACCTCAAACTTATCTTCGTCGACTTTGTTGAAATATATCAAACCTATCGGGTAGCCCCTCAGGATTGATTCAATAACTGCTTGCTCCCTTTTACCGCCATCGCTCACATAGATATAGTTGCGCTGGTATTCCGGCTGAATAGTTAGCTTGCCGGCTAGTCCAAAAAGTCCTTTGCCCTCGAACTCGTTGTACTCAAACCCTTCGCAAACTTTCTCGACGGTAACATCAGTTCTTAAAGTTGTTTTCATTTGATCTTTCCCTTAGGCTTAAACTTGTTTTCGACCTGCTTTATACTTTCTAAATACGATTTTTCGACTTCGCTCAGTGTCCCAGCTTTATATCTCCGGTACTCTACTCTTGCCTTATTTTCAGCTTGTTCGTGACTTATTTTGCCTGGATGGTCGAGTAATTTACGGCCAGTTGATTCCAGTATAGCATCCAATTCGTGGATATAATCTGCCATTTTCATTGGCTTATGTTCAATGGCTCTAATTTCCGCGATGTCGAAATAAGCAGATACAAGGTTGTTAAGAATTTTCAGCTCTTTAAGGCTTAAGTAATTCTTGGCAACCATAGCTTCAGCTTGCGTAGGTTGTTTGCCCTTGAAATTTGTTAGTCCGACAAACGATTTGTTGCTATCTACCCGTAAATATATTACCTCGCTTGCTGTATTTCCGTGCGCAGCAAAGTGTATTTTATTTTGCACAATTTTGAAAAATTTTACCGACTCGCTGGCACGTGGGTCATAATCGGTCGCGGTAGCATACAGGTCGAGTACTTGGCGATATAGAACCTTTTCGCTTGAGCGAATATCACGAATCTCATCGAGCAATTCTTTCCAATAGCTTCCCCCACCGAGACCCTTTAATTTTTCACTGTCGATAGTAAAACCCTTGACGATATATTCTTTCAACCTTTGCGTCGCCCAAATACGAAATTGCGTCCCGCGTAATGATTTCACACGATAACCGACGGAAATAATAATATCTAAATTATAATAATCTATATCGCGAGCAACCCTTCTTTTGCCTTCTTTTTGAACTATCCGGAATTTCCGGACAGTTGAACCTTTTACCAATTCGCGCTCAAAAAACACATTCTTTATGTGTTCGTTGATAGTTTTTATATCCTTATCAAAAAGCTCTGCCATCTGCTTTTGTGAAAGCCAGACAGTTTCATCGTTAATTTGCACCTCAATTTTCGGCGCCCCATCTGCGCCCTTATAAATAACTACTTCGCCAGAACCATGGTTATATGACTTATCATTCATATCTATTATTTTTCTTATGTTTAATAAAAATTCTTTTAAATCTCTTACTTCCATTAACATATGGCTCATTGTGTTTTTTGAAATGTGGTAATTTATATTTTTTGTCAACAACACCATTATCACTTGCGCCGATAATATCGAACTGGTCGGGGTTGTATTTGTCTAAAAAACTAATCGGGACTCCCATTACGCCAGTGTAGTCACTTGGGATGGCGTCCGTAAAAGGCACCTCAATGGCGTTGTAGTTATCGTATTTGTCGTATGCTTCTTTGCCTTCGACTTCCTTGTGTTTACTGTACTTCAAATTATCTGCCATTGTTTGAAGTTTAAGCGGTTGGTGACGTCTTCCGTGGTCAAGGTTGGTAAACCAACATACATTGCGAAATTTCACCAAGCCTGTTTTTTCGTCGTATACGCCAGAGGCAAATTCACGTACATTGGGCGTATAAAAGTAGGCATTGCCAGATTGAAAGCCGTTTCCGAGCCAGAGTTTATTGTCTTTAATTAGTGGAAATATTTCTTTGTAAGTAATGGCGTTCATACTGCCGATAATCACAAATTTCTTATTGTGGTCGAAGAGTTGTTTGACGTACTCACGAAAGAGACTAAACGGTGGGTTGGTAACTACTATGTCGGATTGTTCGAGGAGTTCAATACACTCTGGACTCCGAAAATCACCATTCTCTTTTAACGGTGCCCATTCGTTGTGTTTGTTTGCTTTTAGTTGCTCGGCGATGTCTTCCAAATTAAATTCGCTATCGTCATTTATATCGTCCGCATTATTGATGATAAATTTTTTAGCGCCAACTTTTGGACGACCCTTAGCTTCCACTGGTTCTCTTATAACTTTATCTTTAAATTCCGGAAGGAGAGACGGTTGCAATACGAGCTCCGTTTCATCAACCGGTGATGGTTTGTAGCTGGTAGTGATAAGTTTTTTAAGCTCGAGCTTTTTGAAATTGAGGACAAAGTAGCGGAAGAATTTGCTTTCGTACGGATCGTCGCAGTTGCAATAGACCACCTTGTCGCTAAATACTTTCGGGTTAAAATCAATATACGCCTGCATTTCTTTTTGAATATCGGAATATTGCGTATAAAATTCATCGTTTTTAGCTTTTTTTGCGTTTGTCAGATTTTCATTTGCCATTCTGTGCTCTTTATATTTGTTGATAATACTACTTGGTCGAACAGCTTAGCTTCCCCTAAACCAAGCTTAGCGTGGTCGGGGTGAGAGGATTCGAACCTCCGGCCTCATCGTCCCGAACGATGCGCGCTACCACTGCGCTACACCCCGTAGCATAAATCTTAAAAATCAAATCTCAAATCTCAAAATGTTGGTATTGCTTACACAATGAATTATAAATCGTCACGAAGGGACACATTTATTTTGGTTTTTACATTTTGGTTTTTGAATTACTCAGTTGGTACCCCCGGTAGGAATCGAACCTACATCGGCTCGTTAGGAGTGAGCTACTCTATCCGTTGAGCTACGGGGGCACATAATCAATCCACTCAATATTCTCCAATGCTGTCATCCCGACCGAAGTGGAGGGATCCCTTACTTATTGCGAGGGATTCTCACGTCGTCCTTTGTATTATCAAAATATTGACAGGACTCCTCAGAATGACAGCTTGTGATGCCTTTCACTGATTTTACCTGATAGATTATATCTTCATTATATGGTAAAATCAATAATATGAACAGAGAGCAGTTGGCAAAGAAGTTAGCACTAAAAAACAACAAGCAATATCGCTGGGCAAGACCTATTGTCGATTCTTTTTTCACAACCTTGGAAGACGCGCTGGTTGAGGGCGAGAAGGTGGTTCTGACCGGCTTCGGCACTTTTTATGTTACCAAGTCCAAACCATTTACAGTAACATCTATCAGCAAGGAACCCATACAGGTTGACGATGCTGTCAAGGTCCATTTCCGCGCCGGCAGATACCTGAAGAATGCAATTAATAATAGAGGAAATAAGTAAATTATTCTAATTAGACTAATTATTCTAATTGACCTAATGAAATCCCAACGACACAAGATTAGAAAAGTAACAATGAGAGAAGAAGGGTCATCGTTTCGTTCGGATAATCTCCGTAATTTCATTGAAAAGGGATCCCTCCACTTCGGTCGGGATGACAACTTTCGGGTGACAATTTAGAGATTTTCGCGTGACGCCAGTAGGCGGTTTAGCGTGCGAATATACAATATTTAGAATAATCATATGGTAATACTTTTCATCGGTGACATTGTCGGTAGGCCCGGTCGCGAGGCGATTATTGAACAGTTGCCCAAACTTAGAACCAAATATAAGCCCGATTTTATTGTTGCTAACGGTGAGAATTTGGCGTCTGGTAAAGGCATAACTCCCCGTATCTACGAGCAGCTGATGGAAGCCGGTATCGACCTTCTTACCGGTGGTAACCACACCCTCAAACGCCCAGATGTGCTAGAGATTATTGACAATGAAGATACGAGGATTTTACGCCCCGCTAACTGGGCCGACGATACCCACGGTTGGGGCTTTGCAACTATCAAAAGAGACAGCGCGGAACTACAAGTCATCAACCTGCAAGGTCAAGTATTTATGGAAAAGCCAGATTGCACTTCTCCGTTTGAAAAAGCTGACGAGATCCTCAAAGAGTACTCAAATAAATTTACAATTATCGATATACACGCTGAGGCTACCAGCGAAAAACGTGCGCTGGCAGAATATTTGGACGGACGTGTTTCGGCAGTTATCGGCACCCACACTCACGTGGCAACCTGCGACGCGCAAGTACTAAAAAATGGCACTGGATTCATTACCGATGTGGGGATGACAGGCCCTGAAGATTCTATTTTAGGTGTTAAAAAAGAGCTAGTTATTAAACGATTCATGGTCGACGAGAAACAGATCTTCGAGGTTGCCGACAACCCCGCCAAAATCCACGGCGTAGTTGTTGAACTTGATGATAAAGGAAAGTGCAAAAAGCTCTCTTCGCTATCATCCTGAGCCCTTCGACTTCGCTCAGGGTTAAAGGATCTCATACCCCCTTGTCATTGCGAGCACATAGCGAAGCAATCTCATAAGAAAGGGTCCCCTCGTCGTGGTTACACTCTCTCGGGATGACCTTGTTGGTTCACTTAGCGTATTCTACCGAGCGGAGTTCTCTAATGACGTTGACCTTAATGATTCCCGGGTACTTAAGGGTTTTTTCAATTTTTTGAGCGATGTCTTTGGCAAGTCGAGCCGCTTGAAGGTCTGTAATGTTTTGCGGTTGGACAATAACGCGAACTTCGCGACCAGCCTGAATAGCGAATGATTTTTCAACACCTTCAAAGTCATTAGCGATATTTTCGAGCTCGCTTAGACGCTTAATATAGTTTTCAAACGATTCGCGACGTGCGCCTGGGCGTGCGCCAGATATTGCATCGGCGGCGCGCACGACAAGCGCCTCAACCGTCTTGGCCTCGATGTCATCATGGTGCGCCACAGCGGCGTGAATAACGTTTTGGCTTATCCCGTAGCGTTTAGCGATATCACCGGAAATATGGTGGTGAGAGCCCTCGACTTCGTGGCTGACGGCTTTTCCGATATCGTGTAAAAGCGCTGCTTTCTTAACAACATTGGCATCGGCGCCGATTTCGCTAGCGAGCATTCCGGCAATTCTTGATACTTCCAGTGTGTGTTCAAGAATGTTTTGTCCATAGCTTGTTCTGTATTTTAACGATCCGAGTATCTTAATTAGATCAGGGTGAAAACCAGTTACGCCAACTTCGGCAACAGCCTTTTCGCCAGCTTCTTTGATTTCCTTTTGCGTTTCCTCTCGAACTTTATTTACCAGCTCCTCAATACGTGACGGGTTAATGCGACCGTCAGCAATTAATCGCTCAAGAGAAACCTTGGCAACGTGGCGACGAACTGGGTCGAAAGATGATATCAGTACAGTATCCGGCGTGTCATCGACCACCAAATCTACGCCACTAACTTTCTCGAATATCTGAATGTTTCTGCCCTCTTTACCGATAATTCTGCCCTTCATTTCTTCGTTAGGCAAAACTACCGACATAGTGGTATGTTCGCTTGCAACTTCACTGGCATAACGGTTAATGACAGTTGATAAAATCTTTCGCGATTCAACCTCGGATTGTTCCTTAAGAGCAGTTTTATATTGTCGAATTTTGGTCAGCATATCTTCTTCAAACTCTTTCTCAACCTCTTTAAGGAGCAACTCTTTTGCGTCATCTTTTTTTAGACCGGAAACTTTTTGTAATTCAGCGTTGCGTTTATCCGCAATTTGTGACATTTCGTTGCGAATTGCGTCAATATCTTTTTCCTTGCTCACAAGGCTAGACCTGTCCTTCTCAAGAATCTCTGACCGTCTGTCCAACGATTCTTCGCGTCGTCGTAGACTGATCTCGATTTCCTTAATGTCTTTCTGGCGATTTTCTCGTTCCTTCTCCGCCTCTTCTTTAATTTTGAGTGCCGTACTACGAGCATCTAGTAGAACTTGCTCGCTTTTACGTTTAGCAACATCAACCGACTTCTTTGACCTTTGCGAGAGAACCAGCCAGCCCAGGGCTCCACCGAACACCAAACCAGTCGCCGCAGCGACAATTATCCAAGTAATCATAATACCCTCTAAAATTAGTAAACATACGCATCCTTGTTATCGTTCGAGGTATAATCGCCGAGAACTATATTCTGATAGAGTTCTCACTCGTTATCGCTCGTTCGAACAATAACATTGCATAAGTCGTTTATTATTTATCTTGCACTATTTACTATAACTGGAATTGATTATGCGGTCAATTTTATTTCCCTTCAATTTGCTCTTCGACTATGCTCTCTTCGAGTCTGAGTGACGAGGTCGCCAGACCTCAGAGTCGAAGACGAACAAACTGAGTCGAATGGCGGACCCGACCGGATTCGAACCGGCGATCTCCTCCGTGACAGGGAGGCGTGTTAAACCGCTACACTACGGGTCCAAATGGCTCTATAGCCACTTGAAATTATATCAGTATAAGAGATCAGTGTAAAGTCAACTACGGTCTGTACAAGCGCCAGAGAATGGTGTGGGCTTTGGTATCTTTAAGCCACTCTTCGTAATTCATATCGAGACTGCCCTTAACATCATCGACTACGATTAAGTGCCATCCAAATTCAGTTTTTATCGGACCCGTCACCTTGCCCTTTTTCGCCTTAAAGGCGGCATTTACAAACTCTTTTGCAAGACCAGAATCGCGACCGACATATTCACTGCTTGTCGACGTGGTCACAAGCCCACCATTTTTATTAGCTTCGGTATCTTTGCTGAATTGAGTCACTGCATTCTTGAAGCTGATTTCCTTTTTGTTCATTTTGTCTTGAATTTCCTTGGCCTTATCTTCACTGTCAACCAAGATGTGTCTAACCTTAACCGTTTTTAATACGTCCGATTTTACTTTATCTTTGGCAAGCTGGTCCTTAACGACTGACCTAAATTCAATCACACTAATACCATACAGAGACTGCAACAGACTTTTAACGCTGTCTGCGCCACCGTTTTCGTCTTCGATTTGTTTCATAATCGCGTCGACGTCCTTATTGGAGACTCTGACGTTATATTTATCAAGTGTTGACTGTGCCAATCGCACCTCCTCTACTGTTTCCATAACTTTTTTATCAACGTCTAAGCGATTTCCTAAATCGCTTCCAGTCGATCCGGCAAAGTAGTAGATTATTTTCTCTTGTTTAGCTAAGTCCTTAAGCGTAACCGCTTTCAAGCCCACGATTTCGGCTGGATATGGATATATCGACGCCCAGAAGGATCCAAAACTATTACCCAGAGGAATTTTTTTCATATAAAAACCGGTGCCCAACAATATCCCAACAATGAAATATACCAAAACTATCGCAAATAAGTATTTGGCAATTTTAACTCTAATTTGCTTTCGAGTCAGACTTTTCGCTCTGGCCGGCAAATTCACGAAATAGTCCTTCCAGCCAACAAGGAGTGCCTTCACTTGCACTGGTAGATTCTTTAGGTTTATTCGAACCTTCGGGGTCGTTATCTTCATGTATCAACCTTTCATTTATAACATTCTAAGAAATATTGCAAAAAATAGTAATTCGCTTAACACATACCATCGCAGTGAGCTTCGGTCAAGTTTTTGCCAAAAATGAAGTGCCACCAAAGTAAATGTAATATGGCAAAAACCAGCCACCATAACACCTTTTATTATTGGGTCAGCAGCAAAATTTGACAATATCCAAAAAAGTTCAACGCATATAAAGATAGCACTTACAAGATAAACCATAATGTATGGGTTTTGGATTTTCAGTTTGTAGGTAGCAAAGGTAGCAAAGGTTGTAATTGAAAGAACATAAATAAGTACCGTATACACAGAAAATAAATTCACAAAACTCACGACCGTATTTTGACTATACGCAAACAGTCCCGCAGTTGCGACAAATACCAACATAACTGTGGCTAAATAATTTCTCTTTTGCCACCATGCAACTAGAACTGATGATAGCAACAATACTGCCACAAAAACAGTAAAAAATGTATTGGAAACAGCTCTAACAGACCACCATGTTGAAAGGACTAATGTTGGCCAGAGCAACCAGCTTGACCACAGAGTCATTTCATCGACTTTATTGCTAGACATAGTCCTCACCAATAATTAAACGAAAGTCGGCTTTGTTTGCTTCGCCACTTCTTGAGATAACCGGAATGCCTGGTATCAATGCCTTAATCGCCTTAACGGTCGCCTTGTCTTTGCCACCCGTGAAGTCATATAGTACCGATTTTTCATATACTTCGGAAGTGGTCTTCAAAGTAGTAATTTGAATTCCGAGTTTTTCAAGCTTAGGCGCCATGGCTCTGGCCTGGCCATCAACGCCAGAGCCATTATACAACTCTACTGACCCACTAGCGTCTTGAATCAACTCAGTGCTCGCGCTGGAACTCTCAAGAGATTCTGCGGTGCTACTACTCGATAGAACGTTTTTTACCAATGCCTGAATGTCAGAATAGTTGCCTTTTTTTGGTAACAAGATATACGCTCCAGCCGAAGACGTACTTGAAACTAGCAAACCACTGTTACCATTATCAACCACAGCATGCTCCACTCTATCCGAAGAAAGATTTTTCACGAGCGATGCTAGCGATTTCATTTCGGAGGCATTCAAATCGGTCTTGAAATGGTTACTTATAGCAGATAACAAATCGGTCAATTTTTTTGGGTTAGTCAGCACACCGATACTTAAAGCTTTATCCTTTATAGCCGAAATTAATTTCTGCTGGCGCTGAGATCTATCAAAATCTGATGTTGTTTCCCTTGACCTAGCGTATTTAAGTGCCGTTGTTCCATCTAGGTACTGCTTGCCCACCGCAATCTTAAAGGGGCTGTATGCATCTGTTTTATGATAATTACCGTCATCGTCAAAATAATCTTTTGGGTAATATGGGTCATTAATCGCCTTGTCGACATTTACCGTCACTCCGCCCAAGGAATCGACGATGTCCTTGAACCCGACAAAATCCACCTCGACGTAATAATGAATCGGAACACCTGCGATACTCTCCATTGTTTCCTTAGCCGTCACCGCGCCACCGCCGGTCTTATCTATATTAAGCTCACCATAAGCATATGCATAATTTAACTTATTCTTGCCACCTCCCTTGGCGATGGTTACAAAAAGGTCGCGCGGGAATGAAACCATTGCTGCTTTCTTGGTATTCTGATCATAGACCAGTAGTATATTAGTGTCTGTCAACTGTCCGCCAGGATGGTTACTGCCACCGTTACCAAGCAATATAATATTGGTACGCCCATTTGTCGATTTAAGGTTTGTTTTGGTAAAAATTTGTCCAATTTTAAAACCACTGTCGGAAATGTTGTTCATTGCCTTACTAGCCGAAAAAGCAATCCAACCAATTAGGCACAATAAAATCACTGCTAAAACCGCCGATAGCCATTTCAAATGCTTGACCACCCGCGCTCTTCGAATAGCTTTGTCTTCGGGATAATGTTCTATTTTTTCTCTTCTTTTTTTCCAAAACATAGTTAAACGTTGTTAGCAATGGTTTGCTTTTGTATATATTGTATCAAAATATCTTATTCAATCGTATCGCCGTAGAATATTGACTTGTTAGTACCATGTGGCAAAGTTGTAGATAGGTAGCTCGACCACTTTTTATACCCTTTTATGGGTACACCGGATAGTGATAGTCCATATGCAAACGCCCATATCGATCTGAGCTTTGAATATCCGCCAGGTCCACGGTACACAAATATGCCCGATAAACCGCTGAATATGTCCTTGTCTCGCGGTAGCTTTATAGACAATTCGGCAATGGTTGGCGCACTAATATAAAACTCCTCTTTGCCCTCGTTGAACAAATTTAAGGTGATCCGATGATCTTCAACACCGAGACGTAAAATGTTCATTATATGATTTCTATCATACGAGTATCTTCCTCATCCGAATGATGCATAGTGATTGTTTTATCGAGTAATTGCGCTAATTCTTTCGATTTGTCGGCCCATTCTATAAAAGCAAAACTGCTATTATCGATTGAGTCCTTCAACATTACAATCGTTTCTTTGTCGTGAGGGTCGATACGATAAAGATCGGCATGGCAAACTTTGCCATATTTGGTCTGATAGTCCTTTACGATAGTAAATGTTGGACTAGATGAGTCTTCCTCTACGCCAAGTTGCCTGAGTATTGCTTTGATTAATGTTGTTTTGCCTGCACCAAGTGGTCCAACAAATCCTACGCGCGAAAACATACCAGACATTAATCCAGATACTATTTCCTCAGCGAGACCATAAATTTTGTTAGCAGTAATGACTTTCACAGCCATAACTCTACCACAGTTTTGAGCATTTTAGCAATAGCCAACAGACCGACTCCTCCAATAGCTAATTCTGCAACCATTTCTCCGGTAGGTAGCACGGGGGCGCTAGGTGACACTTCGCTAAAAGATATCTTGGCCGGTAGCTTAGGCAGGGTGAATGGTTTAACTATCGTAGCTAATAATTGCGGAGAATTTATCATTTTCTTTGTGGTAATAACCGCCTTGCCCGCCTTGGCTAGCCTCATACTGCCAGACAATACCGAAACCGTCTTCAATGCTTCGTCAGAGGCGTCGCTACCCTCGTTTTCGGCATTAGATTGGATTAGTTCGATGTCACCGATAATGCGAGGCAACAATCGCGATTCATCACCGTCGCGATAAACGTTCATAATACCGGTAATGCGAAATATATCACCCTTACGCATCGATGGCTTGTCGACGTTAGTTGATTCTTGTATGTAGATTTTTAAACGTCCCGAACCATCGTCAATGTAAAAAGTATTCCCGTTATTTTCCACAACTTCGCCTTCAACAGTTATCCATTTATTGAGATAGTTCTTAGCGTCTCCGGTTTTGACTTCGGGAATATTTAACGGACGCGCAACCTCGTCGTTAGCGGACGATACTGGCAGATAGATATTGGCTTTGCCTGGCGTCGGCTTGCCTGTCCATTTGTATTTACCGTTAAACAAGGCGTACGACAGTGCACTTTGTGAGTCGTCCCAACTAACCGTGCCGGTCTCGTCGCCCTCCGGTGAAGTTAAGGTAACAGTATCACCATTATTGTTTAACGAGATACCGGAAAATCGATCACTGTATAAAACAAGATACCCTTTTGCCGGAACCACAGTGTCGTCATCAATAGATATGGATTTTGACGTATCCGACAGCCACCAATTCCTAAGGTTAACCGCGGTTGATAACGGATTATAAATTTCAATCCACTCTTTCTGACCGCTTTGCGGTGCAGGCATCACTTCACTAATCACCAAATCCGCAAATCTGTAACAAAAAATTTCTCCTTCTAGCTCTGCGTATAAACCACTTGGCGATACTACCTTGATAAGATTATTCTGGTTTCCATCTCCTACGCATCCAATGTTAATCACGCTGTTCTTGTCACTTGAGCTACTGATTAATTCACCATTATTATAAATATTAAAATCCCCTGTTTCATCACTGGCAATATCAATATTGACAGATGAGAAATTGCCTGTTGCTAACATATTCGGCCAATTGCTAATAGATATTTTTGGTGCGCCACTGTTACGGGGGCTCATTAACTCAGACACACCACTATCAAGATTCGCCTGTATAGTTTGTGAGGCCCAGCTCAATGCAACATCTCCCTGTCCGATTGGCTCGATGCGGTGCATCGATGATTTTGGCGTCCCGTTGGATCCCGCCATTGGGGTCCCAACGCCATCATCAGCAATATCTATTAATATGCCGTCGGCGTTAAATAACTTTAACTGCAATCCGCTATTAACCAAACTGATGCCCGCTGAGGTAATGTCCGGCTCTATGTTTAACACCGATTCTTCCTGATTTTTTCGTGATATTAAAAAATATCCATCCACACCGATTATTCCGGACAGCTCAACCATATCTACATCGGCACCGCCTGATTTTTTTGTAATTTTCCAACCATTCAAATTAATCACCGAATCCGTTGTATTTTTCAGCACCAACCATTCGTCAGAAGTTGACAGAGATGATCCGGCCCATGCGATTTCATAAAAAATCACCGGTGGGGTATCGTAAGCGTTTGTGATTGTAGGGTGCAAATTTATTGCAAAAAAAGCAATTGCCCCCAACGACAATTGCCATAAGAATTTATATAATTTCATCTCAGCCTAGTATGCTATTAATCCACTTGCCGGTATAGTGCGTTGTAAATATTACAATAACTGCGATTGAAATATGTTCGCCAACCACCTTCCAAGGTCTTTCGTGTTCACCCAACGCAATAAAGTAACACAAAACACCAAGCGCAATAATACCAAAAATAATACTGACGATAACCGCCGAAGTTAGCGGTAGCAACAAAACCGGAACCATGAATATTGACGAAAAGCCGAATTTGGCAACAAATGTTGCAAACGTAGATTGCCACAATATTTTATTGTTTTTTTCGCCCTGCGCCTCCTCAGAAACATGCATGGCAATGGCATCAGACAAAGCATCGGTAATTGCGATAGCAAGTATTCCACCGACTACCGCTAGTTGCGAATGTGTACCAGAATTAAGGCCTATCATTAGACCCAGCGTCGTAATAATGCCACTTGTTAAACCAAAACTAAAACCTGTCCTCCACGGTGTCTTCATAGTTATATTTTACACGAATTCTAAATTTATTGTCTGAGCAACTCCGACGAGTCGTCGGAGGAGTCGAAGACTATTCCATAGTAATTCCTTCGACTACGCTCAGGGAATATTTTTTATCTACACCAACTACAACTTCAACGTCTCCTGATTATTATTTGCAATCTTTAGCCCCAAGTGCTCCGCAGCCCGCGGGGTCGCTTTGCGACCCCGCGGGGTTCTTTCTAGGAATCCGATTTGTAACATATATGGCTCATAAACTTCTTCGATAGTTTCCCGTTCCTCGGCAGTTGCTGCCGCCAATGTGTTCACGCCTACCGGACCACCGCCAAATTTGTCGATCAATATTTCCAAAAATCTTCTATCCGACCTATCCAAACCCAACTTATCGATATCGAGTTGTTCCAACGCCCGCAAAGCAATGTCTATTGTGATATTGCCGTCGTGATTTACCTGCGAAAAATCACGCACCCTTCTTAAGATTCTATTGGCAATGCGCGGAGTTTTGCGTGAGCGCGATGCCAACAGAGGAAGCGCCTCCTCATCGATGCCGATACTGAGTATTTTGCTTGAGCGCGATATAATTGCTGAAATTTCATCGTCAGCATAGAATTCAAGTGGCATGACCAATCCGAACCTGTCTCGCATGGGTGAGGATATTAAACTAAGGCGAGTTGTAGCACCAACCAACGCGAATTTTGGCAAGTCGAGACGCAGAGTGCGCGCCGACGGCCCCTTACCGACCACCAGGTCAAGGGCGTAGTCTTCCATGGCAGGATAGAGCACTTCTTCGACAAGACGATTAAGACGATGAATTTCGTCAATAAATAAAATATCCCCATCTTTGAGGTTGGTAAGAATTGCCGCCAAATCGCCCGGTCTTTCGATAGCCGGACCGCTAGTGGCTCTAATGTTAACACCAACTTCGTTGGCAATAACATTGGCTAGCGTGGTCTTGCCGAGTCCGGGCGGCCCATAGATTAGAACGTGTTCAATGGGTTCGCCTCTTTTTCTAGCCGCCTCCAAAAACACCGATAAGTTTTTCTTGGCGTGATGCTGGCCGATATATTCCTTAAGCGTTTTGGGTCGCAAATTGGTATCGACTTCTTCTTCGCCACTAATAGTTTCGACTTTTGTTAGTTCCTCTTTATCCATAGCATCAGTATATACGTGTGCAGACCGATAACGCAAACTTCAATGTTACTGAGATCAATATATATAACTATATGAGCCGTAGTCGCCTGGGTTAACATTGTTTCTGTAAGAGTAACTATATCTTAGCCAGTTATATTCCGAAACATTAATAGAACCATCTCCATTGACCGCTTCAACTATTGCTACGTGGCCCCACTGGTCTCCCGAAAAGAGTGGCCCCTGCCATGAGACAATAGCGCCAACCCGTGGAGTATTGCTTACCGAATACCCAAGTGTTCGAGCAATCTCCGGCCAATACCTCGCACTTCCACGTCCCGGCTGTGTGTTGTGCCACTCCTTACCAAACCTCGCATTCCAAGCCCATGCCGCGTATGAGGTGCATTCACGAGTTAGGAACCCCCATGCGTCAGGAACGTCAATTGCTCCATACGGATAACCTGAGCCACCACCACCGAAAGATTCACCGCCACGACCGTTTTGACGCTCTGCATATATAGCAGCAGAAATGCTCGCCTTCTCCTGTTGCAATTTAGCGACTTGCTTTTCGTAACCTGCCTTATCAGCATTGGTTGCGCCAAGTAACGACGATTTTTGGCCTTGTTGCGCCTGAGCACTGTATTTGGCTGATTTATTCTGCTCCTGTAAACTCAACAGGTTGCTATTCTTCTCGTCCATACTTATCTTCTTGCTCTCAAGGTCATTTTTAGTAACTGTTATTTTGCGAACCATCTCGTTAAGGTTGTTTTGAACAGCGTCCAGGTAAGTGGTTTTCTCTAGCGCATCGGAAAGGTCTTTGCTACTAAAAAGTTTTTCGAGATTGCTTTGTCGACCGGCTCGATACAGTTCAACCACAGACTGATTAAAGTTCGCAGTTTGCTCTTGCAACTCTTTCTCTGTCAATGCGATTGTGCCTTTAACCTCGACTATTTGACTCTGCACTTCGCTTATCTGACCGGCAGTATTAGATATTTTCTTTTCTGTCAACGAAATATCCGATTCGAGCGACGATATCTGACCTTCAAGCGTACTAGCCTGTTTGGCCTTGGCATCGGCCTTTGCTTGATTCTCCTGAATTTGTTTTTCGAGGTCTTGCTGTTGGCGCAGAAGGTCGTCCAGCGTTGACGCGTTGGCAATGCCTACTGGTGCCAACAACGAAACAATCACAAATGATGAAATTGTTGTTATTATTGTGTTATAAATCATTCTCATGCTTCCCTCCAAATACATATTTGTCCCGAGCGTTGCCTAATGACGCTCTCAAACAGTAATTATACCACAAACTCAGTTATAAAGTTTATCAGGTTCATAAGGTTCATAAAGTGTATTGCATCCAAACCTTACAAACCTTATAACTTGAAAAACTTGATTAACTATATTCTCACGTACCTGCGAATACTTATGGCGCTACAAATCATACCCAGGGTAGCACCAGCAATTAACTCAGCACCCAATATTTTCCAGAAATTAGCGATAAAAGCCGCATTAGCATCAATACTCAATTCGCGTAAGTAGTTAGAGCTAACACCTGAGAAATATTTACATGCAAAAAATAAAAGTATAAAAGCAATGGTTGCCGCAACAAGACCGTACAAAGCCCCTTCGACATAAAACGGTGCCTTCACGTAAACCTGTCCTGCACCTACCAAGCGCATTATTTCTATCTCGTCGCGGCGAGAATAAATCGCCATCTGGATAGTGTTTAATGTTACCATAATTGCAACTGCCACAAATACTAGAGTTACAATTAAGGCAGCTTTTTTTACAAACTTGGTGATACTATTTACTCTTTCGATAAGCAATTTGTTATCTTCATAGCTAAAATTGTATATTATCGACTTAAACTGAGATCGTTGAACAATGGACTCGACCTTCGACAAATCGTCAAGCTCAAGAGCTCTGATTCTTAACCCCCTAGGCAGTGGGTTGTTTTCTGCTGTAATCAGGTCGCGTGTCTCCTGCTTGATGTCGGTACGCGTCTTAAAATCCTTGAGCGCGTCTTCTTTGGAAATGTATGTTGCCATTATTCCTGCCTGGCCTGAGAGCATTTTCTGGAGCTCCCTGATTTGATCGTCTTTGGCCGAGTCGGTAAAGTCAACCTGCACGGTGATTTTATCTTTAAGTGCTTGCGAAGTAGTGTTAGCGATGTAACCCAGCGCCATAAAAGTACCCATCATCACTAGCGTCATCATAATAATGAGGACAGCAGGAAAGCTCAACCATCTGTTACGCCAAGTGTTTGTTAATCCCAACCCTAAAACTCTTTTAATTCTGGTAAAAAACATAATGTTAAGTAATAACTAATAGCTAATAAGTAATAATTATGATTTGTGCCCGGGTGAAATTTGCATCAATTTCCCTTTATTTAGACAGATGGTTCGCTTCCTCAAAGATCTAACAACCACCATATCGTGAGTCGCCAGTAGGACAATAGTACCTGATTGGTTGATGCGTAATAGCAGGTCGATAACTTCTGCCGTGTTTTTTTCGTCGAGATTACCTGTTGGCTCATCAGCTATCAACAATTTCGGATTGTGGATAAGGGCACGAGCAATACTGACACGCTGTTTTTCACCACCGGAGAGTTCGCTAGGATAGTTTTGCGACCTCTCTTTGAGACCAACCAATCGCAAAATTCGCGGAACTTTATCGTGGATAACACTGTCTGGCTCGTCAGAGACCTCTAATGCATAAGCTACATTTTCATATACGGTTTTATTGGGCAACAGTTTGAAGTCCTGAAAAACAATCCCCACGTTTCTTCTATAGTAAGGTAGGTCTCTTTCCTTGATTCTTGTAATGTCGCGACCAGCAACTACTATCTTGCCTGAACTTGGTAATTCTTCTCGAACTAATAATCGAATTAACGTTGACTTACCAGCACCAGACGGTCCAACCAAAGTAATAAACTCACCCTTGTCGATAGATAAGTTAACGCTATCAAGAGCGGTGACTTTACCTTTGGCATAACGCTTGGTTGCGTTTATGACTTGTATTATGGAACTTGGATTGATACTCATTGCTTTACTATTTTACCATAGGTCTAACGTTTTACCCACGCCATGAGTTTATCGACTGGTAATGTATTTAGTACATCTGATTTTGTTAGCCAGCCACGTCGGGCTTGAGATACACCAAATGAAATATTGCCAAGACCTTCACACGAATGCGCGTCAGTTGAGATTGTAAATTTTACGCCAGCTTTCTTGGCCTCGATAATCAAATTATCAGGCAAATCAAGACGGTTAGGGTTGGAGTTAACTTCTAGGGCGACATTGTATTTTACACAATATGGAAATATTTTCTGCCAATCGGCATTCAGCCCCTCTCGACGTTCCAATATTCTGCCGGTCGGGTGACCGATGTTGTCAATTAGTCCGGACGAAATGGCTTTAATGATTCTGTCAGTCATTACTTCACGCGATTGGTTGAAGCTGGAATGCACCGAAGCCGTAACAAAGTCCAGTTGACGGGATGTTGATTCATCAAAATCCAGCGAGCCATCGGCATTAATATTGACTTCAATACTTTTGATGATTCTGAAATCGCGGTGCGACTTGTTAAATTTTTCAATCTCGTGAATTTGTTGGCTCATTCGTCGCTTAGAGAGTCCATGGGCAACACCCAGCCCAGCTGAGTGGTCGGTAATGGCAATATATCTGTGGCCCATGCCGATAGCCGCTTTAGCCATTTCGGCAATGGAATTTTCTCCATCGCTATACTGCGAATGCATCTGTAGATCGCCCTTTATATCATTCGCCGAAATCAGATGCGGAAGCTGGTGATTTATCGCCATTTTGATTTCACCTCTATCTTCGCGAAGCTCGGGCGGAATTAACTGCATCCCACTAAAATTATATACCTCCTCTTCGGTGGAGCACTTTACTGTATCTCCCTCTTTGGCTCTATCAAGATTTCTCCGCAAGGTAGGGGATATGTCCAGAGTTTTTACAGGCCATTTACCGCTTTTTAGCTTCTTAATGCCGTGCTCCGAAAAACTTAGCCCTATGCTTTGTAGATAGGTACGAAAAGCAATATTGTGCTCTTTGCTACCTGTGAAGTGCTGGAGTAGGGAACCGTATTCGTCATTTGACAATACTTCCAAATCAATCTGTTCACCATCTTCTTTCACTATCGTACACTTAGTTGCACCTTTGGCGATGATCCTGCCCGGAACAATACTGATAAAGTAGTCGATAGCCTTTTCGGTCTTTGAGCTGGCAGCGATGATATCTATGTCGCCCACCGTTTCAACTCGACGACGCAAACTGCCCACAGCATCAATTTTTTGTACCATACCACTAGCTAGCATTTTGTCGACAATATCAGTTGCAATCGGTAGTGCCTCGCCCAACAAAGTTCGCCCGCTTCGTTTACTCATTATTTTAATACCACGCAAAACATTTTGCAGTGTTTTTTCTTTAAATGTTCCAAGCTCTTTTTCCCCTTTTAGCTTTCGGGCAAGGTCTTTTATGTTTTTAGCACCGGTCAGCTTATAGAGTTTGATGGCATTTTTTGGTCCCACCGAAGGGATTTTTGAAAACTCCAACTGTGGCAACGATACTTTTTTCTTAAGCTTTTCCAACTCAGAATACTTGCCTTTTATTATTAGATCTTCGATAGCACTCGCAATAGCTTCGCCAACGCCGGGGATTTCATTAAGTGCCTTGGTTCCGCCATTGTGATAGATTTCTGTGACGTCATCGCCTGTCGATGATATTTTCTGACCGGCTTGTCTGTAAGCGTTAATTCGAAAACGATCCTCCGGGTTTTTAAGCTCGAGCACATCCCCCATCTCAAACAAAACTGATGCGATTTGTTTATTGGTCATACAAATAGTAAAAAGTTTAAAGTAAAAAGTAGAATAGTTATCTCCCGTGACACTTTTTATACTTTTTTCCGCTTCCGCATGGGCAAGGGTCGTTTCTGCCGACTTTGCCGACCGGCATCGCTGACGGTATATTACTTCCTGCCGATGAAACGTTACCGGGCTCCCTCACAACCACCGATACCCCTTCTGAATTATCTGATTTTGATACTCGTTCATTAATATTTAATCCTTCATTTTGATTTTTGAGGTTTGATTTTTGAACTATTTGTTGTATCGCCCCACCAGACAACGCCTCGTCGGCGCCACGGGTTACAGCACCCAGCGCTATCGGCGGTGGCGCCTGTGGCGCCTTTTCTTGAATCTCTAATTTTGATAACATGCCGACAACTTCATCGTCAATTTCGCGTAACAATTTTTCAAAAAGATTAAATGCCTCTTGTTTATAAACTACAAGTGGATCAACTTGCCCATAACCTCGAAGGCCTATGGAAGTTCTCAGCGCCTCAATAGTATTTAAGTGGTCAATCCAAAGTCTGTCGATAACAGCTAAATTTATGGCTCGCTCGGCTTGCTTAATAACCTCTAAGCCATATTGGTTGACTTTGGCGATAAATACTTTTTTCTCATCGTCGGATAATAACTCCAAGGTTTTTTCATGAAGCCAATTCTCTTTGGTTGGGTCCATAAATAATATCTTGCGACGACGGCCATATACCACCTCGCGGTGCTTATTCATAACATCATCGTACTCAACCAAATGTTTTCTGATATCGAAATTATGTCCCTCAACTCTTCTTTGCGCACTTTCAATGGCGCGCGAGACCATTTTGTTTTCGATAGGCTGATCGTCGGGCAAGCCGAGTCGGGTCATAATACTTTTAAGCCTATCGCCAGCAAAAATTCTCATTAAATCATCTTCCAGCGAAAGATAGAATCTACTTTCACCGGCATCACCTTGCCTACCAGAACGTCCTCGCAACTGGTTGTCTATACGTCGCGACTCATGACGCTCCGTACCCAAAACAAAAAGCCCACCTGCGTTGAGTACAACGTCCCTTGAGTCTTTGCTTAGTGGTAGCCCCCCCAAGACAATGTCAACACCACGTCCTGCCATATTGGTAGCAACCGTCACAGCTCCCGGACGACCAGCTTGTGCAATTATCGCCGCTTCACGTTCGTGGTTTTTGGCATTTAATACTTCGTGCTTTACACCTCTGCGCTTCAGTAGTCGGCTGACAATTTCTGATTTTTCAATAGAGACTGTACCAACCAATACGGGTTGTTTTTTGTTGTGAAGTTCAGCGATTTTATCGGCAATAGCGCTGTACTTGCCTTCATTGTTTTTATAAATCTGGTCCGACTTGTCTCGGCGAATCATTTGCTTGTTTGTCGGAATAACGACCACTTCAAGGTTGTAGATCTTATGCATTTCCTCGGCTTCCGTCTCCGCAGTTCCTGTCATTCCTGATAGTTTCTTGTACAGTCGGAAAAGGTTCTGGAATGAAATGGTCGCCAGCGTCTCACTTTCTCTCTGTACCTCGACACCTTCTTTGGCCTCAATGGCTTGATGAAGCCCCTCAGAGTAGCGACGACCTGGCATCATCCGACCGGTGAATTCGTCGACAATTACCACCTCACCATTTTTTACAACATAATCCTTGTCTTTTTTGAATAAAAACTGTGCCTTTAGAGACTCCTCTAGGTGATGTACGAGCGTGATGTTACTTACATCATAAAGACCCTTTATCCCCAGCAATCGTTCAACCTTACTAACACCTGAGTCCGTAATGCTGATCGCTTTGTCTTTTTCGTCAACTTTGAAATCCTCGTCGTTTTTCAAGTTGGGCACTATCTGCGCAAAGCGCGAGTATAGACCCGCCGATTGCTCGGCAGGTGCCGAGATAATTAGAGGTGTACGAGCTTCATCTATTAAAATTGAGTCAACTTCATCAACAATGGCAAAATGCAAATCACGCTGTGTCAACTGCTCAGGATCTCGCGCCATATTATCACGCAAGTAGTCAAAACCAAACTCGTTGTTAGTACCATAGGTGATGTCGCATGCGTAGGCTTCTTTACGAGAACAGGGGCGCAAGTTTTCCATTTGAACCAACGCCGGATTCTTGTCGTCGGGTTCTTCTTGTTCTTCCGGTTTGTATCCCGGTTCAAAGATGTACGATACACCTTGATTTTGGATTATGCCGGTTTTCATCCCTAACGCATGGTAAACCTTACCCATCCACTCGCCGTCACGTTTGGCCAAGTAATCGTTAACCGTTACAAGATGCGCACCTTTGCCTTCAAGGGCGTTTAAGTACATCGGCAGTGTTGCCACCAGTGTCTTTCCCTCTCCGGTTTTCATTTCAGAGACCTTGCCTTCGTGCAAAACCATACCGCCGATTAATTGAACATCAAAAGGTCTCAGACCAATAGAGCGCCTCGCCGCTTCACGAACCACCGCGAACGCTTCGGGTAGAATGTCATCTAAGGGCTTGCCTTTGGATAGTTCTTTCCTGAAATTATCCGTTTTACAAGTCAGTTCTTTATCTGATAGCTTTATAATGTCTTTTTCAAATGCATTAACCAGTTCGACCTTCGATTGAAAGCGATTTATTTCTCGTGAATTAAAACTGCCAAAAAACTTATCGAGTAATCCCATACTTACATCTTAACATCGCCTACCCCTAAAAGCGAGTACTTTAATGCGACAGAATCTACCGGCTACGATTTCTCTTTATTTTGAGTCGAAAAGCGGTTTGTGATGGTAGTGATCTTATCTTAAACCAGAGGTACCTTGATTTCCTACCGCCATGCTTTTGGATCTCTAGCTGTCTATGAACAATTCTCTTGAATTTCGATTCGGCAACATCTATTGCAGATTCGAAGTCGAGCTTAGCCGGTGACTTGGCAAAAACTTGCTTCTTGATACCCGGCAACTTGGCTTTGATATGGACTATCTTATTACCGTCACGCAATGGGCCCCGTTTTTCCTCGAACGAACATTCCACCACTGAAGAGTTCGGTACTAACAGTTCGTATTTCAGTATTTTCTTACGAAGATATGCTCTATCTTCGCCTTTAATCTTAGTCCCAATAGTTCTAATTAATATCTGCATACTCCAAAACTACCACCTATATGTCGTCTCTACAAGAGACAAGTCAGACCAGAGAACGCACATAATTACAAAAAGTCCTATCTCTAACGAACAACTTTTATTTCATCGAATCCCGTATACTTTCGCAGTGCTTCGGGAACCTTGACAGAGCCGTCACGTTGCTGATGAATTTCAAGAAGAGGTATAACGATGCGCGGGCTAGCAACCGCCGTGTTGTTTAAGGTATGAACATATTCTTTCTTGCCATCTTTTGTCTCAAATTTAATGCCGAGACGTCGCGCCTGATAGTCGGTATCGTTCGAACACGAATGAGTCTCGCCCCAGTCTTGTTTGCTTGGCAACCACGCTTCAACATCGTATTTCTTATATTGCGGTAGGCCTAGATCTCCACCGCAATTCAACACTACTCTGTACGGCAGTTCCAGTTCTCTCATTATCACTTCGGCGACACCAAGCAGTTTTTGGTGCTCAGTTTCCGAATCCTCCGGTTTGGCATAAACAAACATTTCAATTTTATGGAACTGATGTACCCTGTAAAGCCCGCCACCTTTGCGACCATAGCTTCCGGCTTCTCGCCTAAAACACGCCGAATACCCGCAGTATTTCTTGGGTAGTTCCTCCGATTTTAATATCTCATCTTTGTGATAACACGCCAGACCCACTTCAGCTGTTCCGGCCAGGTAAAGCTCGTCTCGCTCAAGGGCATAGGCATCGTCCTCCGGTGGAAAGTGCGCCGCACCATACATTGCATCTGCCCGAACCAAATCCGGTGGCATTAGTGGCGTAAAGCCAGCCGCCATAAGTTTGTCCATCGCAAAGCGCATCAGCGCCATTTCTAAAATAACTCCCTTTCCTTTGAGGTAGTAAAATTTATTTCCTGAAACTTTTACAGCGCGGTCGATATCGGCAATATCCAAAGTACCAATAAGATCTTCGTGGCTTTTTGGTTTGAAGTCAAAATCTGGTTCAGTACCCCACTTTTTTATCTCCTTATTGTCGGCATCAGAGTCTCCGTCGGGAACTTCTTCAGATGGGATGTTGGGAACATAAAGCCACAGTTTGCGAAATTCTTCTTCGGCACTTGAAAGCTCTGCCTGTCTCTTTTTAAGCTCCGCAGAGACAAACTTCATTTCCGTCATCTTTTTGGTTTTGTCCTCGGGCGACAGCGATGCGAGTTCTTTGCTAAATTGTTTTTGCTTGCTTCTTAACTCATCAACAAAAACAATTAGCGAACGTCTTTTTTCATCCGCCAACAACAGTTCATTAAAGTCAAGAGCGATCTTTTTTTTACTCAAAGCCAAGCGCACTTTTTCCGGCGCCTCTTTAATAAGCGACAAATCGAGCATGCTGACTCCTTACTCTACTTTATGTATCTGATATTTTATTTCACCATCCGGAGTTCTAACAGTTACGACATCGCCGGCTTTATGGTCAATGAGTGCTCTGCCCAGGGGTGCTTCGTTGGAAATCTTGCCCTCGGCAGGGTCAGATTCGCTCGGGCCAACAATTTCGAATTGCGCGTGACCATTGGGTGATTCAACGCTTACCTTAGACCCAAGACCGACTACGTCGCCAATTGGAGTATCAACAACTTGTGCATCCTTAATCATGACCTCAAGCTCCTGAATACGCCCTTCGATAAACGATTGTTCCTCTCTCGCGTCTTGGTAGTCAGCGTTTTCCGACAAATCGCCTAGCTCGCGCGCTTCCTTAATCCGCTTTATTACGGCGGGTCTTTTCACTTGCTTGATCTCCTGAAGCTCGGCGATAGCTTTATCTAAACCGGCTTGCGTCATTATATGTTTTGCCATTATATTCTCCAGTACAATATAAATATTAGAGGATTAATTTAGTTTATCCGCATTCTGAGCGTACCACTCATATCCGGCTTTAGCAACGGGCGCAGCGAATTGGTAGCCTTCGCCACCAGCCTCCACAAAAACAGATATTACTATCTTTGGGTCTTCGTATGGTGCAAAAGATGTAAACCAAGCGTGTGTCTTACTTTCTGTACCAAATTGAGATGTACCCGTTTTACCAGCGATTTCAATGGGAAAAACATCACCAAAGGTTGAATGTCCACTACCAGATGTAATAGTAAGTCGCATTCCGTCTCTGACAATCCGAAGTGCCTCAGAATTAATAAAATCCTTCCTCTTGATTTTCGATTGTACCTTTTTTACCACGTCTCCAGTTTCCGCAGAGTCGATTTCCTTAACAAGGCGCGGTTCGTAAAGCGTGCCTCCACTTGCAATTGACGCTGTAGCTGTAGCGATCTCTAGCGGTGTAACCAACATATCGCCCTGACCAATAGACATATGATAGGTATCGCCAATATACCAGTTTTCGTTTTTAACTTTTTTGCGCCAAGCTCTGTCCGGTACCAACCCCGACTGCTCTCCGGGAATGTCGATGCCCGTCGGCTCATCAAAACCAAATCTTAATAGGTACTTCTTAAGAAGATCAGAACCCAGTCCTTGAATTTTGTCGTAGCCACCCCCCAAGGCATAGAAGAAAATATTGTTACTTTCGGCGATGGCTTTTTTAACATCGGCGCTACCGTGCGCTTTCCAGTCCGGGAAAATCCACTCGCCGATTTTGATTTCTGGAGGCGTAACAATAGATGTGTTTTCGTCGATTATACCAGCGTCCAGCGCCGACGATGCTATGAAGGGTTTGATAGTTGAGCCCGGTGGGTACAAGCCACCAAAGACCCTGCTGAGCATTGGCTTGTTTTCATCTTTTAATAATTTTTCATATGCCTTTGCGTCTATCTTGCCCGAAAATATGTTAGCGTCATAGCTCGGAATGCTTATTAAAGATAAAACTGCGCCCGAGCGTGGATCCAGCGCTACCACCGCGCCAGACTTACCCTTAGAGTCCGAAATGGCTTTACCCAGCGCTTCGTAAAGAACCTTCTGCAAATCGTAAGATACATTTAATTTCACCGTTGAGCCTACTGTGGCTGGAGAATCCTCCACGGTACGCTGAAGCCGGCCTGCGCTGTCAATTTCAATCTGTTTGTTGCCCGGAGCGCCACGTAAGTAACTATCATAACTGGCCTCGATACCCAACTTACCGATAGTACCATTGGTTTGGTATGTCGGATATTGGTCGATATCGGTTTCGCTCAACTTTCCGACATATCCGATAATGTGCGATAGTGATGCATCGGTTAAATATTTACGCTTGGCAATAGCTGAAATATTCACAGCTGAATCCCCAGAAAAAACGCTTCGGAGGTGAGCCACCAAGTTTCTATCAACTCCCTGTTTGATTACCACTGGGTCAAAGCTTTTAAGACGCATTTGACGCAAATCATCTTGAGTTACCGCTTTATCTGGTTTGATCTCCGTATTAATCTTATCAATCAATAGTTGTCGCGACACTTCATCTTTAGGCAGATTGTAAGGATATAATTGAGCAATATACTCGGCGCTATTTTCGACCAAGGAGACTCCGGTTCTATCGGTGATTTGCCCTCTTGGCGCCTCCACCAAATAGGAGCGGATGCTGTTATCTCTAGCCAGTAATTCGTGTTCCTTGCCCATCACAACCTGTAAACGCACCAGTTTGGCTGAAAACACAATTCCTACCGTAAGCATTAGTAAATACAATACCATTGGATAGAGCTTTGCCGACCTCGCCACCGCTGTACCTCTGTCTTCAATATCATATTCCTGCGGGTGCCACTCAAGTGTGCGGTCTTTTCTTTCGACATATTGCATGGTCGGGCGTTCGACTGGATTAAAGATGTTATTTCTCGTTTTTTTGAACATATTGCACACATATTACGGAAACAAGTATGATTATTGTCGCAGGAAAAATTAGCTGAGCGCCAAAGTATCGCGCCACAACCAATACTGTTAGCGAGAGTGAAATAAGTGATACCACCGTTGCCATAAGTGCGCGTAACCACTTACTGTCTTCCGGAATAAATCGTCGGAAAAGAATATACATTCCCGCCGATGCAACTAAATATACGATTGTTTGTAGTGTTATCGCCTGAGGCGGGGCGACAAACAGACTCCACGCCCCCAGCAATAATATCCATAATACCAACTCAAATGTTCTATTCTTTTGGATATAAAATATCATACCAGCCCACGCCACAACTGGCCCAAATATCACACCAGTGGCGGTCGACGCGAAAACATCAACCCAAACCGCCAATAGCGATGTGAATATTATCCAGTTCATTTGTTGCTAATTATGGTTACAATTTCCGACGATGTGAAATCAACCGGCATTTCGATTTGCACACTCTGAAATATATCCCCTTTTTTTGATATTATTCTTTTAACCGTACCTACGGGGATTCCTGCCACCACTTGATTCTCAAAATTCTGTGTTACCACCGCATCGCCAACTTCTATTTTATACTCCAGCGGAACCTCCTCCATAAAAAGACCTTCTAGACCGCCCTTCAAGATGCCTGTTCCGCGTGATTTTTCTAATACAACCGGAATATATATTTGGTTTGCCGATATTAGGTCGACATAGCTATAATTCGGTAACACCTGAGAAACTACGCCCATAAGATAGCCCCTGTACACAACAACATTGTTATTCTGCACACCACTGCTTGCGCCTTTATCAACAATTATTTTTTGCCAATACGTTTTTGGCATTCGCCCTAGAACTCGTGCCGCCTGCAAATTATACTGCTTGTTCCATCGCGCAGAAAGTTTAATCTCATTGCGAAGTGCTGTATTTTCACGCTCGACATCTTTGGTTTGAATGATTTGGCTTTTGAGTTCGGCATTTTGAGTTTTAAGCTCTTTAACCTCACGATCCAGCTGATTCAATTTGAAAAATGATTTAACCCGAGAAGTGCTACTGCTGGTTTTTTGGGCAAGGGCTGTGGCACTTTGCACCACGACAAAGTTAAAGCTCTGGCGCAAAATTGGAATGAATGACGCGCCGGCAATAACAACAACGATTATTATCAAAATAATTTTGCGCATACACTTGGGCTTACGACTTGATATACTCGGTAGGCAATAATACCTCTTTCAATGCATCAAGGTCTTCTAACACCACACCAGTACCGCGTGCCACGCAAGTCAACGGATCGTCAGCAATATGCACCATTGTTTCAGTTGATTCCGCAATTAATTTGTCCAGTCCCCTTAGGAGTGCACCACCACCAGCTAAAACTATGCCAGTTTGTAATATATCTGCAACCAATTCCGGAGGCGCCTCTTCTATTGTAACTCGGATAGCATCAATCAGTAGTTGCACCGAATGAGACAATGCCTGTCTAATTTGTGTGGCATCCACCGTTAGCTCGCAAGGTAAACCAGTTATTAGGTCTCGTCCTCGCATAGGCCCCGATAAACTTTCACCCGTGTTCGTGGCTGAACCGATAGTGATTTTTATTTCCTCGGCAGTTCGCTCACCCAAAAGTAGGTTGAATTCGTTTCTGGCATAGTCAATAATATCTTGGTTCATCTCATCGCCTGCGACACGAACCGATCGGCTGGCAACAATTCCGCCAAGCGAAATAATGGCCACCTCGGTAGTGCCACCGCCAATATCAACAATCATACTTCCTCGTGCATCCTGGACATCCAGTCGTGCGCCAATGGCCGCCGCCAACGGTTCCTCAATTAAAAAAACCTCGCGAGCGCCAGCGTTGATAGCGGCTTCCTCGACGGCACGACGCTCCACTTCGGTCACACCATAAGGGATACCCACCACTACGCGCGGTCTCGGTAGAAAGGCGAAACGCTCTCTGTGAACACGGTTAATAAAGTAGCGTAGCATTTGCTCAGTAACCTCGAAGTCGCTAATAACGCCATCAACCAGTGGCCGAGTCGCAACAATATGAGCCGGGGTTCTACCAACCATTTTTTTTGCTTCATCGCCTATTGCCAGAATCTGTTTGGATTTCTTGTTGATTGCCACCACCGATGGTTCGTTGATAACTACGCCTCGGCCTCTGACATAAACCAAAGTATTGGCAGTACCTAAATCGATACCGATGTCGTGGCTTATCGAACTGAAAAGATTTTTTATACCCAATAAACTCCTTCGGATACTCATTATAACCCGATACCCTTATGAGACACAAGGGAGCATCAGAGTGATGGATGATGGGTGATTAGTGATACGTGATAGGCGTTATGTCACAGGAACAAAATCGATGCAATTCAACGTAATACTCTGGATATTCTCAATAGTAATGCGACTCCCGTATAATGATTGTAGTCAAAGCAAATCATAGAAAGGAGTCGCATTATGACCAATATACAAAAAATAGAGCTCACATGGAAGCTCTCAGAGAAGAATATCCCTATCAATAAGATAGCCGATACCCTGGAAAAACACAGGGCCACCATCTGCCGTTGGCGTAAGGGCATCAAGCAGTATGGCGTCAGAGAGTTTATCAAGCGCTACACCCAAGCCAAGAAAAGGCAGAGGATAAAACGGATCGACTGTCGGGCGGAGAAGCTCATTATCGAACGCCGGCGCGAGAAGACTGGCATATGCGGTCAGAAGATAGCATGGTGGCTCAAGCGAACACATGGCATTATCATCTCTGTTGCTCAAACCTATCGCATATTAGCCAAACACTTTATTCTGTATTCCAAATGGCAGAAATGGACAAGAAGACCAGCTTTGCCCAGAGCTACCAGTGCCAGAGAAGTCATCCAAGCCGATACGATAGATTTGGGAGGATTATTTGCCTTTACTTTCGTCGATACCTTCACCAAAGAAGCTCAGGTCATCATTCAAGCGGATAAATCATCAAGTTCGGGAGCCTATGCGCTGGAGAAGGCCTTCGATTTCTTCGATGGCACATCGTGGTTGCAAACGGATAATGGCGCTGAGTTCAAAGGAATGTTTATGAAAAGAGCTAAGAAATACAGCTGTCGCCTCAGAAAGATAACGCCATATCAAAAAGAAGAGAATGGCTTTATTGAATCGTTCAATAGGACAGTCAGAAAAGAGTGTGTCGGCTGGAGAAAATATGGTATCAAGGACAAGGACAGGTTACAGGAATATGTCAATCGATACTTGGATGAATATCACATGGAGAGACCGCACATATCGCTTAACATGATGACACCGCAAGAGTTTGTGGCGTCACTGGAGGAAGGGAGGGCTACGGCATAACTGATATGGCCGGGAGTCGCATTTGACATGAGACAGACCATACTCTTGATATATCGGCGCCAATACTTTAGAATTAAGCTATCTCCGGAAGGAGGAGTCTGCGATGAGCAGTATTGCGCGGTACGTAGTTGTATTAGTGGTTCTGCTACTTCTTGTCACGTCCTGCACAACTTCCTTCACGCCCTCTGGCTGGGGAGTGCCTAAGCCGGAGAAGACGAATGTCGAGCCAAGGGTCGGCTGGTTCAACGACAGTAACGGTTTCGTCAGGTTCGAGGTTACCAAAGAGGACGGCAAATACTTCGGTCGTTACTCCAGAAACGGTGGCTACAGCTGGCATTGGTTTCCCATCGAAAACGGCAGTTTCTACTACGAGTGGGGACAGTGGCACGGCACTCATTGTCCGACCGATGCATATTGCATCAGTGGGTGGTTCACCTCACCTGACACAGCCGAAGGGTTCATTCGTTACGGTTTCAACTGCGACTCAAACGATGAGGTCAAGCAGTGGCACGCCACTTTCGTTCCATAAGAGGTAGCTCAATAACGTCCCGCAAACCAATCACTTGGTTACGCGGGACGCTTTTTTACTCGCTCTAATTTCGCTATAATCCGTATTTCTTAATGAATTCTTGGTGCTCCTCGAACGAATTGGAAAAATGGCTTTCACCGTTTTTATCGTGAAAGAAAAAAAGGTTATCAAAGTTAGGTTCAGGATTAATGGATGCTTGAAGGCTTTTAAGCCCAGGGTTACAAATGGGTCCTGGTGGCAACCCTCCATTCACGTACGTATTGTAAGCTGACGATAACGATTTCGTTTCACCCGCTTTAAGCGGTTGCCACAACTGGGTACTTCCTAGTCCTTGTGATACAATTAAATTTAAATCTCTACCATATTGTACAGTTGGGTCGGCATCTAAATTCATCCCCTGTTTAATACGGTTAAAATAAACAGCCGCAATCTTGGCTCGTTCGTCATCTTTCTTAGCTTCTCGCTCAATAATAGACGCAACAATCAACGCCTCATTGGTCAAATTTATACCAGCAGTTCGACTATTATAATCGTCCGTCATCTTTTTAATTATCTCATTAGTAGATGCTTTTTCATCAAAAAAATATGTGTCAGGGAATAATCGTCCTTCCTGATTTTTTGCTGATGCATAGAAATTATCGCCATCCATTCCAAAAGAGTTCAGTCGTTGCGCCATTTGCGCCACCGAATAACCCTCCGGAAAAGTTATTCTATTTGTGTTCGGCCCTGCCATTATTGCTTCCGACAACTCTTTTAGCGAAGTGCCAGTCAAAGAATAGTACCCGTCTTGGACGCGAATATCTCGCAATTTAAAATACAATGACAGTATTATCGTTGAACGAATCAACCCTTTTTGCTTCAGCACCCTTGCGTCACTGTCGAAATTACCCGTTAGTTTAACTACCGCAACGTCAGTAGTGGTCGGTCTGGTGGCCCAATACCCCAAAAATAGTCCGCACAGAGCAAGCAAAATCACCAGAAATATACTAATCGTTATGACTCTTGTGCGCCAAGTAATCTTCGAGGATGATTTTAGCCGATTCTCGATTGTCGTCTTTGTTGCCATTATTTTCTCCGACAGCGTTAAAGTGTCGCCGTCCGGCCTCCACACTGGTTAAAGTTTCATCAATTGTATGAAATTTGAAACAAGTATCACTTTCTAATTTATTTATGATGTTTGTTACTTTACCCTCCGCATCACCCGAAGTTGATTTCGGTATGCCGACCACCACGTTGTCAATTCTATCCCCGTCGATTACACCTCGCACTTGTTCCAATAATTCATCATAATTTCCCCAGCCGCTGATTGTTTCGCGACCAAAAATATGTCCCTCTTTAGCAATTGCCACTCCCGTCCGCTTTTCGCCAAGATCTAAACCAAGAATAATCATATTATTTCTTTTATGTGGCTTGGCTTTGTCGTTTGACGACGGTCGCAAGCGCTACATGCCGAAGGCAGGATAAGTGCCTAGGAAAACGATAAAGACAAGCCAGAAGGATATGTCACTACCGATTTGTTACTTCGTTTTATAATTAAACTTAATACTGATATTTTTCTGAAGCACCGGCATTCGCAACCAATATAGGTTAGGCCGAATAGCAATACTGACTGCATCTTCATTCAAGCCGGTTTGCGATGCCACTTCGGCACGCGCACCCTTTACGGACTTGAAACGCAACTTCCCCGCTAACCCTTGAGTATTGATAGCTTGTCCGATATGTGTAAGTAGCTTTGCCGATACAACCATTTCTTTTTTTGCGATATCCATAGATTTAAGTTCCGGCTGGATTGTGTCGGTGTCACTGATTAGCATCGACTTGCCCTCGGGCACCTTCTTCTGTGCCACCTTGGCAACTGCTTGACGTAAATCATCTTGAGCAAAAACGATTGTTTTAGCGGTAACCTTAGTTTTAACCTTAAATTTAGTTGCCTCATCACCGACTTTTTTGTCGGCTGAAAAATCCTGTGCGCTGTAATCTATGGCACTATCTAGGACGTATTTTCCGCTTGCGAGTTTTGTTAATTTGTCTTTCATTGTTTTAGGCGCATCGGCAATGAGCTGGTCTTTGGCCTGCTCTATATCGCTGGCCGAGACAACTTTAACTTCCTTGGACGTACCCCCGCTGGTTTCCCCAGTTGCTGATACAAAACTGTTGCCAGATATTGAGTAACTGGTTGACGATGACATATTATAGTCGGTTCCCGATTCCTGTGCTGTCACTGCGCCATCAGCCCTACCCTGAACCTTGCCACCTCCAGCATCAAGTGTTGCCTTGGGAACAGTAATAGCTGAATTGAGGGTAAATATCTTGCCATCGTCAGAAGAAACTGATGCTTGTGCGACAAGGTTCTGGTCCACTCCAGCACTATTGTGAAACGACAATGTTCCCTTCGCCTTTTCGCCGGTTTTCTTAATTCCGGTCGCAGAAACTTCTTTACTAAATTCATCTTGTGTTTCGATACTATCGCCTTTTACCTTGCCAGCTTCTATATCAGACGCTATCAAAGTCGAGTCAATTGTCACATCTCCACTTGCCTCATACGCATCGGCTGGTACGGTTACTGCAACATCTGCCCTCAAAAACCAGACCCAAAGTCCCACAGTGGCAATAAAGATTGCGATAACCGAAGCGATGATTTTTATTTTACGGCGTTTTTTACTTACTTCCGGAATTGATTTGGGTGTGACGCTGGGTGAAACTCTGTGTGAAGCGAAATTGGCTTTTTCTGTTTTTACAGGTTTGTTTGCTGGTTTCGAAACTGGTTCACCTTTAATCGGTTGTCCGTCGTAATAATGCACATTCACGCCCTCAGGCAAATTCTCTTCTTCGTCGCTCATATTAATTTCTATTACATCTTGGCTCACTGGCGCCTTGGCGATTCTGGCTTCTGGTTCTGCCACTTCTGCTTGCTTGGCATCGTCAAAAACGGGAACGCCAACCTGCAACGCCAAACTCCTGCCCACCTTATCGGAAGTTATCAGTGCCACTTTCTTTTTGGCTTTCCCTGCTTCACGTTCTATTAATTTAAGGTTGACTACGGACTGCAAAACCATCGCGCCACGTGGTACGACAACACCCAACTTTGTACCTTTACAGGACTTAATACGTTCGATAACAGATGTTATCTCTTCGTCAACTTCTAAATATATTAAATCATCCATGATTCTTTATCTTTAAGCTATTATCCTATAAACCAAATCTTAACCTTAAAAACTAAATTAACTTTTCAGACAATAACCCTTATTGTGTTTAACTTAATATTTATTGTTTATTGGAATATGATTTGGGTTTAAGTTTTGGATTTTAGGCTTTAGGTTATAAGTTATTATCTTACGAGCGCAGTGTTTTCACTGTTTTTGATAATATTGCGTCAACTACACCTTCCGAGCCGACTAATTCAATAGCTAAATTAGCTAATGCCATTGGCGTCACATCGGCAATATCATTCAGTTCGTCAGTTGAATCCTTAACGCGCGGAATTTCTTTAGGTTCAAGAAAATTGATGCTGGGGCGTTTGGCAAAGGGCAAGTCCTTGCTCCATTGCGCTTTTTCCAAGGTCTTTTTAATTTCCGGTAGTTTACTACCACCACCACACAGAAAGATTCTACTTGGTAAAAGGTCAATGCCACCAAAGTCACTAAGTGTTAATTCTACTCCAGCGAACCATACAGCGCAATCGGACGATACTGCATTGTAAACTTCACGTTTATCTTTTTCGCTAAGTTTGCCCGCCGTATATTTCAATTTCATTTTTTCGGCTTCGCTAAAAGAAAGCCCCATCTCATTTGAAATCCTTTTTGTAAAGGCACGACCGCCCAGAGCGAACATTTTCGTGCCTTCCACACCACCTTGTCGCACCACTGCAATGTCGGTGGTACCACCACCAATGTCTATGAAGACAGCACTAAAATCCGACCCCTCGTCTGGCCCCAAAACCCTAGCTACAGCATACGGCTCGGCCGCAATAGCAAGCAGGTCGAGCTCGAGTTGGCTGGCGATAGTTTGCAACGCTCCCAAGTGAACCACAGGAGCAAAGGCGTTAAAAATGCCCACTTCGACCTCTTTGCCCTGAAAGCCCAGTGGATTAGTTACTTTGTAGCCATCGATGTCAACTTCCGTAATGGCCGCATTGACAAGCTTAACATCCACTTCTTGGTGTCCGGTTTCGAGCGCCAACTGGCTTCTGGCGCGCTCGAATGATTTTGCTTGAACTTGTTCGATAATTTCCTTCAATTCCTCGAAAGTGATGGATGTTTGCGAATCGGCACGAACGTACCGAACCGTTGTCATAACTCCCTTAACCAGCTCGCCGGCAATGCCAATAACCACCTGGTCTGGAAGGTGACCGGCTTGTTCCGCCGCCTCACCCAACGCACCTTGGCAATTTTTGATAACTCCTTGAATGTCAGTCACCATCCCGCCGTGCATATCAGCAAGTCGCTGTCTTTGCCGACCGACTCCAACAACCTTGGCTATACCCTTGTCAACTCTAAATATTAGCGCCTTCACAAATTCGGTGCCAATATCCAAAGATATAGCATAATTATCTTTTGCCGATGCTTGTTTTTTCCCAAATCCGAATAAACCCATAGCACTATTTTATCACAGATAAAATATAAATTTACAAATCCCAAGCACCAATAACCAAACAAATTTTAAAACCCAAATCTCAAATCGTAAACGATTTCGTTTGAAATTTTGAATTTCGGAGATTGGGGCTTGTTTGGGGTTTGTAATTTGGTGCTTGATACTTAAGCACTATTCGAGCCTTGCTCTAATCCTTCTTACTCCCGCGCTTGACGATTCTTCCTTGACAATCTTAAAACATCCAAGTTCCGAGGTGTTCTTCACATGCGGGCCACCACAGATCTCCCGACTATATGGATCTTCTTGAGCGCCAATTGTATATATCTTTACAACATCACCATACCTGTCAGAGAACGAACCAAGAGCGCCAGACTTTTTGGCATCATCGATAGCCATTTCTTGCATGGTTACTGGTAGTGAGTCAGATATTTTTTCATTGACAATATTTTCGACTTTTTCGATTTGCTCTGGAGTTAGTTTTTCAGAGTGGTTAAAGTCAAAACGCAGACGCTCCTGCGTAATGTTCGATCCCTTTTGCTCGACTTGTTCGCCCAAGACCTCTCGCAAAGCCGCCAGCAACAAGTGTGCCACTGTATGCAACCGAGTCGTTTCAATTTTATTGTCCGCCAATCCACCCTTGAACATCCCCGCGGATGCCGTCCGCGATTTATTTTGATGCTCAAGTAAGTATATGCTAAATTTCACCATCGCATCCGCACGCACCTCTATACCCAGCTCTCGAGATTGTTCAATGGCAACTTCGGGTGGTAAACCATAATTCTGGAAAAGATTAAATAAATCCATTCCACCGATGTAGTATAACTCCTGCTTCCGATCTGCACCAACCTCGTGCGTAATAGTTCCAATACGCTTGAATTCCGATAATCCAGCATTAAGAGTTTTGCCAAACTTCTCCTCTTCTGATTCGAGAACCGTGAGGATAGTATCTTGATTCACAGAAAGAGATTTCTCCGCTCCGCCACAGGTGTCGTCGGTCGAAATGACGGCGGGGGAAACGTTGACACAAAAATCATTTTCAATTCCAATTTGGCGTGCCTTAACAATTGCACGGCGGATTAGGCGACGCAACACATAACCCCTGTCTTTATTTGACGGCTCAACTCCATCGGCAACCAAATAAACCGATGCTTTAATATGGTCAATTATTATCCTAAACTCTTTCTTATATTCTTCGTATTTATTGCCTGAAATTTCCTCGATTTTCGTTATTATCGGTCTAAATGTATCAATCTGGTAAACGTCATGGACTCCCTGCATTACCGTCGCTAAGCGCTCAAGGCCCATACCCGTGTCAACACCCTTAATGTCGGCTGGTTCATATTTACCATTTTTTAGAATATATTCGTTAAAAACTAGGTTCCAGATCTCAATCCCATCAACGTAAAACTCAACCGTTGGTCCCCCCGGAGCGCCCTCCGTTCCAAGCGACCAAAAATTATCATCAAACCCCTGTGGCTTTATTTCGGTAAGACCATCGATACTATTTAAAACATTTAACGATTCGACGTCTTCTGGCACCTCATTTTTTTCATCTTTGAAATACGTGGCATAAATTCTCGACTTGTCGATACTAAGCTCTTTAGTTAAGAATTCCCACGCCCAAGCTATCGCCTCTTTCTTAAAATATGGCTTACAGTTATAATCGCGAGCGCTAACTTGATCCGCGTCCATCCGCGTTATATCCGATCCGCGTCCATCCGCGTTATATCCAAAGCTAAAGTTCCCGAGCATTTCAAAATATGTCAAGTGAGTCTCATCACCGACATCGTCGATATCGCCTGTGCGAACACATTTTTGAACCGACACAACCTTAGGTGCTGGGGCTTCGTCTGGAAATGAGAAGTACCGCTTGAATTGTTGCATCCCCGCCGTGGTAAATAGCACCGAGGCATCGTTTTCTGGTACTAAAGAAGAAGAGGACACTATTTTATGTCCCTTTTCCACAAAAAACTCAATAAATTTCTCTCTCAGGTCAGAACTGGACATAGAATGGCCTTGCTACCGCTTTTAGTGCTTGAACAGCCGGCGAATCCGAATTATTTGTTTTTGATTTATCGACTAAGTTTTTATCCGTTGAGATACCACCAACAACAGCACCCATTATTTGCTCAAAGTAACTAATCTTTTCCTGTCCATCAACAAAATTTTTGTCAGAAACTCTTTGCTTGTATGCAGGGTAGTACACGTTAAATATCATATCTACATAGTGTCGCGTTTCGGCAGGTATATTGCCTGTGTCGTACCTTGCTCCTGCCCCCGGCCCTCCATTGTAGGCCGCCAAAGCTTTCTGTATCTGGTGTGGGTCGCCATCGTAGTTTGCAAGGCCTCCGACAATATAAAGCATCCCGTGACAAATATTTTCATCCAGCGGTGCAAGGTCGCCCGTACCGAATTTTGCCCTCAAACCAGAGGCGGTGGCAGGCATTACTTGAAATACACCACGTGCGCCGGCAGGCGAAACAACATCCATGGACATTCGTAAGCCCGATTCTTGTTTCGCAATAGCCAGAAGTAAAGCATTATCAACAACAATGCTGTATCTTTCCTTACAAGCATTGACTTTTGTAATAAATTCCGCTGGCACGGGGTAGAGCTCGTCGGCTATAAGTCTGGGCAATGTTAAGGCGGCGGTGATGACAATTACCGTTGCAATGGAGCAAAAAAGAATTGTATTGAGCGTCTTTCGAGTCATCGAAAATTAGTTTAACCCAACTGTTGTCATTGCGATCCGCCATGAGCGGAGAAGCAATCTCATCTAATTAGATACGACACTTGTATATTAACAGAACCAACACAATATATAAAGGTCTCACTTATCACTTTTCACCAGTCACTATTGTTAGGATACGAAGAAGGCCCGGACATGTCTATTGTCCGTCGGTGGACTTTAGACAGGCCGGGCCTGTAGTGCGATGCGGTTGGTCTAGAGTAGAGAGGTGGTGTGCGGGACATCCGTCCCGCCGGCTTAGCCGGCTGGTATGTACACCAACGTTCCTCTGACTCTTTGCCCTAACCGCGACGATCTCACCGGACTATTGGGGGGCATAGCTGGCGCCTTATTTGGGGTTGGTACACACCCTGTGGGATAACATACTCCCACGTGATGGCACCGAGCCCATGACGCCCGCTGTCCCCTCGACCGGGTCTTTCTTGCACAACGCCTCGTTTCAACGGGTTTCCACCCGGTGGCCACCACTTCATGGCAAACGATGGCGTTGTGGTGGTGCATGTCGGTCGGGGCGGGGTACGTGCGGGTCCCCACGGTTACCCCGACCAGCGTCCCCCGATAGAGCGCTTGCAGTCGCCGGAGGCTCTTGTAGCCTCGCGCGCGGAGCGACTGTCACCTATGCGCCATCGGGGGTCGTTCGGGTAGTTCTCGATTCCCCATCATCACAGGCGAGATTGCCTGTGCCACGATAATGGGTCTTGCCGAGTTGTGGGGAGTCCTCGGTGGCACGCTCCCCTCACGTTGCCACTCGTACCGCCTCCGTTTTCCCCCCTTGCGGGGTGTCATCTCCCCCCGTCATGAGGGGCTTTATTGCCTGCCGTAGCTGACCCAGATAGGGTCTCCAAGACGGCAGGACTTATACTGGTTTTTGGTTGGGTAGCGGGGGAATCCGTTCAAACCCCCTCCACCCGAACTACAGCGGCGGCATTAATCTTCTCCTTTCAGGAGGTTTAATATTTACCGCTGGCGGACGACACTGTTCGTCAATGTCATCCTGGACGCTAATGATGATTTGTCATTGCTACCCACTCCTCAGGTGGAGAAGCAATCTCATCACCAACGTTCAGGATGACATTTCTTATTATACTAAATTGTCAAATTACATACACAGTCACAGGAGCGTTATTAGATACTTCCATTCCAGCGTAACTATCTTACTATACCACTAATTGACGAAAAAGTCAAGACTTTTTCAGTAAAAAGTAAAAGGTGACAAGTGGCAAGTATCAGAGGATGATTCCATCTGTAATAGAGAAATCCCTTTCCTCCTACTTTCTATTGTAACCCATTAATAATAGAACATCGCACCATCATTCCCTCAACTTCCACCTTATACCTTAAACCTTAAACTTTATACTCCATGTAATTTCCCTACTCTGTTCTGCCGACGGCGGTAGATCGCCTATAAATAAACGACATCCGTCGACAGACCACAGCAGACAAAAATTCGATTTTCAAATCATAATTATCAATAAGAATTACGCCTAACCCATGTACTCTTATGCTTTTTATGTAGTGCTGGCGGGGTCGGTTACGACCCCGCCACGAGCGAGTCGGAGGAGGCGAGCGCGATGCGCGCCTCCTCCAGAAGCTGGTCGCCTGTCAGCTCAACTTCGAGCTGACAGGCGAGGGAGCCGAGGTGGTCAAGCGCGTCGCGCTCCGACCACCTCCCCTGCGCCACCTGCGTGGCGACGATGATCGCCTCCTTTCGGAGGGAGGCGATCAAGACCCCTTTCATCCTTCACCCCCTTTCGTGGGACGCGCCACGGTGATCGACGCGAAAACGCGCCGACCTTGCGGTCGGCGCCGCACCAGTCGCGGGCGGGCCTCCTCGACCCGCTTCTTCTCCTGCGCCCGCCAAAGCGGGGGGAGGCACGCCACGATGATCATGGCGATGGAGACGAACAGGTCGCCGGTGAATGACCAATAGGCCACCACACCAGCGAGATAGACAAAGAGCGAAGCTCTGATCATTGCAATCAACCCTTCAGCCCACCATGGGGGCGTAATTTCACTCTCTTCCAGCTACGATGATACTCGAATCCATCGCAATCGGAAGAAGTGCCCCCTCCCGCTCCGGACCCCGACGCACCAACTCTGCCACCTACGAGGTGTCGGAGTTGGTAACGGGTATCTGAAACGGGAGAGGGGAAACTGGAACAGAGAGCGCCCGGCAACACTTGCGAGTGAACGCAAATGGTGCCGGGGGATGTGCAGCTACGCGACGGCGACCTCCTTGGTCGCCTTCTTGGCCGTCGCGTTGGCGACGACCGGATTGCTGAGCTCACGCACACAATGCGCGAGCTCGCGCCGCTCGTCCGGGGTCAGACCCCGGATAATGTTCCTTCGTCTTGCCATTTTGCCACCTCCTTTCCTTGAGGTGTTTCATAGCTTGTTTTCCACTTGTCTGCCGTGACGATATTGACGCAAGCGTCTTTATCGTCAGGGCAGAGAGCGCCCCTCCTGAATCCGGGTTTGAACCGGAAACAAGAGGGGGAAACGTGCTAGGCGACAGACCGGCCTAGGTTTGGGGCGAAGACGTTCTTGCCCTTCACCCAGAGCTGACCGACGTTCCGCTGGCGCTCGATGTAGCCGAGCGCCCGTTCGACGTTACCCCGGCCGCGGCCGGAGCTGACAAGGAGACGCGTGACTTCCGCCAAGGTCTCCTCGTGCGAACCCCCATCGCGGTCTCGAACCGCGATGTAGACCAGGCACCCGAAGGTGCCAAGTCGGGCGTCGGGGTTGCTACCCGAAGGCAACATCTCCGACGCCCGTGCCTTCGCATTCTCGAGGAGACGATAATCGACCTCCTCGCGAGCGATCTGGGCGGCAACCCTCGCCGCCATCTCGCGGGCTTCGCGCTCGGCCGCCGAGACCTTGCGCTCGGCCTTCTGCTTGGTGTTGGCCGCGGCGCGCTTCTCGCGCTCGGCCCTGACATCCGCCCGCGTCCTCGTGACGAGTGGCAACATGGCCTGTGCCGGACGCGCCACAGGGTGCGCCGGTGCCGTCGTCGACTTCGCCGACGAGGCAAATTGCGTCGACTTGACCATCGAGATCAGCTGATCTCGGGTCTTGCCCCTACGCGCCAGGTGGGCGACCGCCCACCTGACAAGCTCTCCCTGGTCAACGATCAAGCAACATCCCCGCCACTTTACCGCACCCGGAAGACCCTCGTCGACCCAGGGCTCGATGAGAGCCCGGATCGCGACGTCGGAAGCGCCCCGAAGGACGCTCCTTAGGGCCTGGAACGGCCCCATGACGCGCTTAACCTCTGTCGGGAGATTTCCCGACTTGGTGAGCGCGAAGATGACGAGCGTGATCAGATTATCCACCGTATTCACCTCCTTGGTCGGGACGGTGGTACCCTGTGATACTTGCACGCCACGAAGTGGCGTTTTCTTGAGGAATCGCTTGTCTGCGGGGAGGAATGAGATCCCGTATCAAGTACGGGATGACACTTTCGTCCTCGCAGAGAGCGCCCCTCCCGCCTGGGTACATCCCAGTGCGGGAGGGGGAGAGTGCGAGGCTTCTACTCGAAGGGCTAACGCCCCGAGTAGAAGCCCCTGGCATACACGCACCACTCTCTGGTGCATGCATACCAGCCCCGCCACTCTCCGGTGGCGGGGTCGCGACCGATCTTGCGGAGCCCACCGGCTCCGCACTTTGGGCACTTGGTCAGCGCCTTCATTTCAACCCTCCTTTCCAGAGGGGAATTTGACGGTCCTAGCGAGTAGGACCACCACCAGTGACGACAAAGGATAATGGAAAGGGATCCCTCCACGGAGTTTACCCCGAGCATAGCCGAGGGGGTCGGGATGACACCTTGCAACCACTGGTTAGGTTTTTAAGTTGCTTCTGCGCCTATCCGTGTTATTGGAATTGGCCGGATGCTGGGTCTCCCTGCCCGCCACAACTGGAGCAAAGCTCCTGTGGGTGGGACTGTTCATTACCGTATTCGGCTAAGCCCGAGTTAGAATAAATCTATTCTGTGTTTTTCTTGGTGAGATCCTTCGCTTTCGCTCAGGATGGCACCCTTTGACGACTTGGCCGATTTCTCAGGAGAGGGTTGGCTCGATATTACTCGAACCAACGCCTCCCCTCCTTTCTTGCAGTAAAGTCCAAAAAATAAATATTTGACTTGTGCAGAAAGTGCGGGACTATCCTTTTCTAACCAACCGGTGTCTAGGAGAAGGCGATGACCTTTTATACCCGGTTAAACCGTGGTGGCCACCTCCCAACCCTCCTTAAAGGCAGTGGGTCAGTCAGATGGGAATTTGGATACTAATATACGGCTTTCGTCCATAGCGTCGCCTCAATATATATGTTGATGAGGCATTAACGCTACCGACGTTATTGCTACTTCCGAAAACCGCTTGCCCTTCCGTAGCCCCGATCGATAATGATCGTGGGCGAAGGAAGGTTTATCCAATTCTTATATGTACTAAATGTGCGATTGCTGTATTACGCTTTTTTAGCGTACATCTTACTATACCACAATTACGTGTATATGTCAAGTACTTGGCGATATTTTTCGTCAAGTACGCTGGCCGCGTGGCGAGCACAGCGAGTTTTACGCGGTCAAGACAGTTGCAGTGAAAAGTGAAAAGTGACAGGTGACAAGTACTATAGAGTCATCCCAAGCGGAATCGACCCTGAGGCCATTAGTTGAAAGTTCATAAGGTTTATAAAGAGAAATCAACATATTCAAAAACCCCTCGGTAGGGGTGCTAAGAAAAAAGAAATCGCCTGATTACAGGATTGGTGCCGAGGGTGGGAATCGAACCCACATGGTCTTGCGACCGAAGGATTTTAAGTCCTTTGCGTCTACCGTTCCGCCACCTCGGCATCGATACTCACGTACTACGATACCTAAATTATCAGGTATATTCAATACTAAATAAGTTATCTTTTACTATCATTTTACCAGCAATACTGAAGCCGGAGGCTTTTTTGTGGCCACCGCCACAAAAAAGCCGAGCCAATGCCGAAACATCGATATTGTTTTTTTCCGTTCTGACACTCGCCTTAACCTGTCCATTTGGAGTTTCCGCAAACAAAATGGCAACCTTTGCAGAAGTAACACAGTTAATAATATTAATAGCTCCCGCCAAGTCATCGTTCGTAGCGCCTACTGACACCATATCGTTTTGAGTAATGTATGAAATTGCAATTCCATACCTGTTTTGCCAAATCCTTGAAAAAGCGATTCCCCATAGTTTAAGCGAAACCACACTTCTATTAAGAGCGATATTTGATGATATTTTTTCCAAACGCGCGCCTCGACTTAGCAATTTTGATGCTAATTTGTAAATTGCAGAAGAAGTATTTGAGTGCTGGAAACCACCGGTATCGGTGTACAAACCTGTCAATATGAGTGTTGCATAGTCGCGAGAAATAGGGTGGTTTAGTTTTTCACCTATTCTGTAAATAAGCTCCGCCGATGCGGAAGCAGTTTCATCGACATAATTGATAGATGCTATCTTGTGGAGATCGTTGCGACAATGATGGTCTATGTTAATAATATTGTTTTTTGATTTTGACAGGGTTTGTAGTCGCTGGGCGAAACCGGTACGAGCCGCATCTCCACAATCTACAGTACAAATCAAGTCGTAGTCCCCAAGCAGAAAATCCGTTGAAATGCTATCAGCGCCAGGCAAAAACATAAACACTTTCGGTAAAGTATCAAAACAGGCGCAATGCGCCTGTTTGCCAATTCCCTTCAAAATACTCGAGAGAGCCAACGATGACGCCACAGCATCACCGTCTGGTGACTCATGAAGTATTACAAGAATTTTATCTGCTTTTTTAATTGTTTCAATTAACTTTCCGAGCATGGCAGAAGAACCACTTGGCGATCTTTCTCCTCGGTTGATGCCTCTACTTTATAGGATTCCACTATTACAGTAGAGGCAGATTCGGCTTTAACCAGTTCATCACGTAACGCTGGTGTTGCAGGGATAACCGATGCAGGCGATAGGTCATTGATAGTCTGCAGAACAGTTTTCATTGTCGAAGCGTCTTTTTTTAGAGCGATTATTAGCGCGTCAACCTGGCCCAACTCCTTGCTGTCGGTTTTAAGGCCACCGTTGTATGCTTTCCAATATACTGTATGAGTAGTACCATCATGGATTGAAAATAGATTTTCTTCAGGAGCCGTAACTATTAGGCCACTTACCTCATATTCACCTAGGCTGGATATTTCGAAATCGCCTATCTTAATGTTTTCACCGAAGGTAACTACCTGTCCATCCGCTTGCCCTATGAGCTCTTTATTTTTTGTCTTTAGTATCACTTTTCACCTTTATTTTTCCCGCCTGCTTAAGCCGACCCTCGAGCACTGTGGGCAGGGGTTTTTTAGTTTTTGTTGGTTTTTTAACCGTTTTTTCTTTAGGTTTCTTATTTTTACTCGGTTTTGATAATTCTTGAACCATAGTTAAACTACAACGGTGAGTCGAGGGTTCAATATTAACTATCTCAAATTTGTACTTTTTACCAATAGTTACAACGTCCTTGGGGTCGCTGACGCCTTCGCCCATTTGAGACACATGGCAGAGACCTGCAACATGGTTAGAAATCTTAACAAATGCACCAAAGTTGGTTAAACGCGTTACCTCCCCTTCGACCTGTGCACCCGGCTTATAGTCGTCATAGGCTTTTATCCATGGGTCAGGTTGCATGCGTTTAATGCTAAAAGAAATTCGGTTGCGTTCAATCTGGATAACCTTGACTTTGACTCTCTGACCAAAATTAAACATGGTGTTAATATCTGTTACTCTATCCCACGATATTTCAGAGATGTGAACTAGACCCTCAATTCCGTCGGCATTAACAAACAAACCAAACGAAGCGATACCTGTAACGGTCGCCTCCATTTTATCACCAAGGGTGGCAGTATCGACTGCGCTGTCCTGCATTATTCCCTGAACAGCTTTCTCGGAAAATATTAGCTTGTTGGTGGTTTTATCAACATTTAAAACCTTGACTTTAAACGTCTGGCCAATAAACTCCTGAAGACGACGAGCAATTTCACCGCCACTGCTATTTTGTACCTTGGGGTAATGCTCGGGAGCAAGTTGAGAAACTGGAATAAAACCATCTATTCCACCGGCTTCAACCAGCAGCCCGCCTCTATTAGCGCCAGAGACTTTCACTGACATTATTTCGCCAGCCTCGCTCTTGGCCTTTAAGGTTTCCCACAAGGCCTCGCGGTTAGCTCTTTTATGAGAAAGAATGACGTACCCGTCATCATTTTCCATGGAAAGAACATTGAGCGCAATTTTATCGCCTTTATTATATTCTATTGTATCGAACGAATATTCGGCTTCGGGAACAACACCAACTGCCAGACCCATAACATCAACAAGCATTTTTCTTGGAGAAATATCTAAAATTTCTGTTTCGATAGTATCGTTTAATTTATAGGGTACCAGCTGGTCACCGAAATCTTCGGCGAGTTCCACCATTGTTTTAATGCTTTTTTTTGCCAATTTTCCTCCGGCTATGGAATGTATTTCTGCTTGGTTGATAATAATTTTATTTTTTTATTTTCCGCGGGGAAAATAAAAATTAAGAAATACAATATATAAATACTACCTGAAAGCCAGATTATTGCAAGCGCCTCTAACCATAAGCGCCAAGAGAGGGTCGGTAGTGTCTGGTTTCTGAAGAATACCAAAAGTAGTCCAATAATAGAGGGGTACAGCAACCAGTTTACCAGAAGCTTGTTAGTTCGTATGCTGAGCTCCGAGAGATAATTTTTCTTAAGTAATCTTACGATTAGTAGGAAAACCGATGTAAGTAAGACAATAGCAAGAAATATAACTATGTACCATTGGTACACAAAAGACATACCAGGATCGGTAGTTATGTATTGCCAGCCGATGAGTTTAGATAGATTGGGCATGGAATATGTGATGTGTGATAAGTTATTAGTGACAGGTGATTGTGTTGATGAAGTTTGGTGGGTAGGACAGGAGTTGAACCTGCACGAGCTTGCGCTCACGGCCTCCTCAAGGCCGCGCGTATACCAATTCCGCCACCTACCCAATATGCAATATTAACTTGGTGCCGAAGAGAGGACTTGAACCTCCATGGACTTGCGTCCACACGGCTCTGAACCGTGCGCGTCTGCCAGTTCCGCCACTTCGGCATCCTCCACTTGCAAATATATTATACCTGTTCTGCTTCGTAAATAAAGGCCTTTACAAATGTGCCCCGCGAAGTACGCGGGGCAAGCGAAAGTCTTAATAATGTCCAAGGTCGATGAGTGGAGCTATCTTTCGTCGTACTCTGCTCAAGGCGTTATCAACAGATTTCTCGTTACAGCCTAGTACGTTAGCAATTTCTCCGTACGACTGTCCTGTGATAAACAAACCGACCACACGACATTCAAAACTAGAGCAATTGTTCCTGATCAACCTTGCAATCTCATCTGTCGATTCCTGAGCAATAGTTAAATAAATAGGGTCGTTTATTCGACGGTCCGAAGCAAATTCGTCTCTTTCGTCAGTTGTTATGGCCGATGCGTTAAGCCTGTCGCCTTTCTTTTTAACCGCACTTTTCAATTGGCATTCGACGCATAGGTCGGCGAAGGTTCTGAAGGATGACGGTGTATCGGCCCGAAAACCCCTGATGGCCTCAAGAAGTCCAATTGTACCTTCTTGTATTGTGTCGGCTCGTTCAGCTCCAAAGATAAAATACTTCCCCGATTTACCCCTAACCATACGCCTGTATTTATTTATTAAGTATTCTATTGCCGACATGTCGCCTGTTTGCGCCAGAGACACAATTTGTTCATCGGTCATTTTCGAGAAGGTTGAAGAACATCCTAGTACTAACCCTGCGCCCATGTCAAGGAACACCTCCTTGGCAATAATTTAACCATATAACGAGGTTGGTATCAATACTGGATTTATTGAGTAAGATATGGTATGAATATATACGAGGAGTTTAGCTCGTGTTGGCACTCGTAGCTCAATGGTAGAGCGCTTGGTTTACATCCAAGATGTTGTCCGTTCGAGTCGGGCCGAGTGCACCAAATTTTGCCGCGGTAGCTCAGTGGTAGAGCAGAGGACTGAAAATCCTCGTGTCGTCAGTTCGATTCTGACCCGCGGCACCAATTATTCGACCTTCCAATCAGAGATGAAGTTGAACCGATCTAGGGGGTCAGAGAGAAATTTTAAGGCATTGTTTTTAATTTTCGGTGATGACTGATAAACCATAACCTCAGCCTTAAGCGGTATCTCGGCAAATTCACTGTTAATAATATCTTTTGCCTCTTTTATTTTTTGTTGACGCAGACTCATGTCTTCGGTGAGTCGCGCCTCTTCCAGCTTAATGTCCAAATCCTTATTACCGATACCAACAAAATTATTGCCCGGGTATTTTATTTGAGACGAATGCCAATAAGGGTACAGATCTTCTCCGTAGCCATAGTCGATACCCATAAGTAGAAAATCAAAATCTCGCTTTTTCAACACTCCTTCCAACTGGGTTGGGTGAACAGCGATAGTTGTCAGCTCAATTCCTTGCCCTTCGAACCTTTTTTTCAGTGAATCAACAAATGCCGAAACTTCTGTGACGTCGAGGTAAGCCAGCCTCGATTTAATCTTCCTATCTGCAACTGATTGACTTTTGACGATTTTTTCTCGCAAATCGCGATTATTAAATGGTTCGTTGCGAGTATTTATAAATAAGCTAATATATCGAGGCATCGTCACTCTTTGAGCTTTAAAATTCGTTACGTTTTCTGAAAGGTCAGCTGTCGCCATTACCTTGCTGGACTTGAAGGCTCTGCTTAATTCACTCTCGTTTTTATAGAGCTTGATGATAACACGTTTAATCTGGGGCGAAGATAGGTGATATTGCTTTCGAATAGTTAGCACAATATTTTGCTTTGTTTGAGTTTCTATGGAATATGGGCCATTCGGAAAAATCGGCTTGGTTGTGGCTTGCAAAAAATAATTTAGCGGTTGATTTAATTTAAATTGAATTATATTGTCACTTGGCGCCGTAATATCAGCCGACCCAAAATCATCTTTATGAGGCAACAGCCCTCCAAGAACTTCCTTCGATGAAAATGCTTTATTGATAGTAAAAGAATAGGTTTTTCTGTCGTCACTGACTTGCCATTTATCAGCGATATCCGGCCCGATTGAACCATCCTGAAGGTTCCGGGTTAGACCAGCGTTGGTTAGACGCCCTAAATCCAAAGTTTTGCGATTATCGCCAGTGATCCACCCTTCGGTATAAGTAATATACTCGCTGTGAGAACGAATTTCTTTAACCCAAAAAAACAAACTGAATAGCGCTACAAAGCACAGTAGCGCAACAGCAATTCTTTCCGCTTTGGAAAACGCGAACCGAAACTCCTTTACGGACTTATATATTTTAACCAAAGCCGAGGTGAAACGGCTAAGTGTTTTGGATTTCATATTTAGTTTGCGGACAGAAAAATTGTTGTCAGCGCCAAGAGAACAAAAATGGTGCCTAAAATAATTGTCGCAAAATATAGGAATTTCTCGATTCCGCGTCTGGTGTAGAAAGCGGCCATTTGGCTACCAAATGCTCCGCCCAAACCAGAACCGCGCTGTTGGACAATGATAGTGAGTATTAACGCTATAGCAACAACCAATTCAATTATTTGCAATATTTTTATCATACAAGGCAAAAGTTTAGCAGGATTATAGCAACTGTCAAGGATTTTTTAGGGATTGGTGGCAAGCCCCTTCACAAATCAGGTTTAATATAGTACAATTAATTATGCATTAGCACTCCATTATTTTGGTTTTTGATATTTGGTTTTTGAGTTTATTTGTGTGCGGGTATCGTATAGTGGCTATTATACGTCCTTGCCAAGGACGAGATACGGGTTCGACTCCCGTTACCCGCTCCACACATAAGATAAGCTTAAACCAACAACAATAATCCCGAGGGGATTGTTTTAATATCACAATGGAAAACACCGTCACAAAACCAAACCCGGCATTCATTCTAAAATACTTCAAAAAGTATTCTCTTTTGCTTGTTTTTGGAGCCTTGTTTTTAGTATTTGCAAAGGTCAGCACCACCATAGAGCCAATATATTTACGCAATATTATTAACGCTCTATCGGGTAACAACTTTAATACTATCAGTTCAATACTGATAATATTTTTCGGGCTGAAAATACTTTCGATATTTTTTGAATTTCTACGTGATACTATTCTTGCGCCGGTAATAATGGGAGTAACTAGGGATGTTGAACTTTCGGTTTTTGATAAGTTGTTGCGACTGCCATCGAGCTACCATGCTGACCAAAAGGCCGGCGAAGCCACCAGAGCTGTGGCACGTGGAGCGCGTGCCATTTCAATGATGCTTGATTTCACCATTACTCAACTACTACCTCCAGTGTTTGAATTGGTTTTTGTGAGCATTGTGCTTTTCAATTTATTTTCATGGCAATTCGGAGCAATTACACTTGCAACCATCGGATTATACGCATGGTTTACTATCTGGGCAACCGAAAAGAGACAGGTTCTAAGAATGGCTGGCAATGTCCAAGAGGATCTTTCAAGCGGAATATTTGTCGAGTCAATAACCAATATCGATACGGTTAAATATTTTAATAGCGCGCGACAACGCTTCGATGCTTTTCTAAGTATTAAAAATAAGTGGTTTTCATTGTTTGTAAAAAACAATCGACTGTTCGCATTAATTTTTAGCGCACAGGGTATTATTTTATGGATAGGCTTGGGGATAATATTTGTTTTAGCCATTGGCGAAGTTCATGCTGGTGTAATGACCGTTGGAGATGTAGTGCTTGTTTCGACATACATTATTCAGCTATCAATCCCGATTACCACCTTAGGGTTTATTTATGGTCAATTTAAAAACAGCTTTTCCGACCTTAAAGCGATGGGAAAAATCATCGCACAAGAAGAAACCATTCCAGAACCAGAATACCCGATTAGCCCAAAACGAATTAGGGGTGAAGTTGAATTCCATAGTGTGAGTTTCAAATACTCCGATGCTCAAGCATCTGTATTGCAAAACGTGAATTTGCGCGTGTCGCCCGGTCAAAAAGTCGCTTTTGTGGGTCCGAGTGGAGCGGGTAAAAGTACGATAGTGAAGTTACTTTTTCGACTATTTGATACTACAGGTGGCAGGGTTGTTATTGACGGAGTTGATGTCCGTAAACTCTCACAAAACACTCGTAAAAAAATAATGGCGATCGTGCCACAAGATCCAGCGCTCTTTAATGATTCTATTGCAACAAATATTAAATTCGGTAAACCATCCGCAACGCTAAGTGATATTAGAAAGGCTTCGCGAGTTGCCCAAATAGATAAATTCATATCGAGGCTACCCAATGGCTACGATACAATTGTGGGTGAGCGTGGAGTCAAACTGTCGGGTGGTGAAAGACAACGCGTCGCAATCGCTCGCGCAGTACTAGCTAACCCAAAGATCCTTGTTTTCGATGAAGCCACCAGTAACTTGGATACAAAAAATGAGCAAGCAATTACCCGCACACTGCGACAGGCCTCGCGAGGTCGCACAACTGTTGCCATCGCCCACAGGTTATCAACAATTATTGATAGCGATGTTATCTATGTAATTTCGAAGGGAAATATCGCCGAGCAAGGAAGCCACGCTCAGCTAATAAAGCTCAACGGCATCTACGCTCGATTGTGGCGTATGCAATCAAAATCCAAATAAACCAATATATCAAATATTATTTTGTAGTGACAGCGAGAGACACGCCCTTGGAACTAGCATCGTAGATAGCTTGGATCTGGTAGCTATCTTTTGAGTACGAGAGAATTGACAATCCAGCGCCCATGTCGGCTGTATCCTCTTTGGTCCAGCCAGCCGACGATAGGTCGGACGCGTATTTTTCCATTGCGCCAGACTCGACCGCCTCGTATGTCACAGACCATCCCTTCCCGTTCGTGTCGGTCGATACTGCCATAGTAATTTTGCCGTATTTAAATTCCGGCACGCTATTTGGCATATCTTTAGGCCATGACGCACTACTGCCAACCGACAATGAACCATCACCAGTTTCTACCTTAGCGCCATCGCCACTGGAGTTAACGTCAACATTACCACCCGTCCCAGCCTTGAGAATACCTTCGGCTAATTTCTCTCCGGCCTTTCGTGCCACATATCGGCTCGCAAAATAACCACCCACTCCCAAAACCACCACCACTATTAGAATGACAGCTACCATTATCCCCGTTTTCGATTTGGGCTTTGTTTGCGGTGTTGTTGATACCGGCGCCGACGATGTTTGATTCTTTTCATTGGTCATTTAATCTCCTTTTATTTTTATTGTATCACTTTTTTTAAATCTGGTCGGGGTGGAGAGATTCGAACTCTCGATCTCCTGGTCCCAAACCAGGCGCCTTACCGCTGGGCTACACCCCGACATTACTTATAATATCTTACATCGATTCGAGCTCTTTATCAATTGTTATCGGAAATCAATTTCTTTAAAGAAGCAATATCCTCAAACGTAGTAACGTCACCACTGACTTTTTTAGTTATGGCGATTTCTCCAAGCAGGCGAGGGGGTTTTTCCTAAATGCGTAGCTGGCAATTTTCAAGAGGGGAAGCGCGTTATTTTTTTTGCGGCTCAATAACAGAACGATATTCCAGCTCTGTCAAACCTGTTTTTGCCTTGCCTCGACGGAATCAAATACTATGTTCCTGCGGGGGCTTTAGGATTCACAACTGCTTTTTCAGTAACTTGGTATTCCAAATACCGGCCGAACATTAACCGAGTTTGGGCATCGAGAGCAGATACGGAGCCAAGTACTAAACTGACTACCGGCACCAACAACCATTGCCAAATAAAATTGAAGTAAGCCCATTTGCTCTTATGAGGAGGCCTTGGTGGCAACAGCAGGATGTTCAAGAATATACCTATAAACATTCCGCCAAGCGCAAAAGTCAATATCCACCGAGCAAAAATATGAAGATTATAACCAAGCACTGTACTCATAAAAGCTGGGTTAAGGATACCAGGCATCCACCCAAGAAACGCTATGTGAATTGCCGAGACCGCTCGTACAAAATGGTTCTGTAAGAGTAAGCCCATTTTACCTAACTTGTGCCACAGGCTGATTTCGTGATCGTCGATAGATTTTTCAACAATATACGGAAAATCAACAATTCCCCAAGCCCAACGTCGTAACTGGTTATATTGATTTACGATCGTACGCCAATAACCACCCGCCAAAACCGCGTCGAGTCGCAAAGGAATATGCAACGGCTCAATAACTATCTTGCCCTTGTAGTGAAAATACGAATCAAAATATTGTCGTGAGTCCTCTGGAATAGAATCAACAGCCCAATAATTTATTGCAACAATAGTTTTAAACACATCGCTTCTACACGAAAAACACTGAAACCAGAACGGCCTCATTGAATTGTACATCAATACCATTGTGCAACTTTGGGCCACCACCCTCATCATTGCCGGCACGTCCCATATGTTATTTGAATAAAGAGGGACGGGTTGGTACGAGGTCGGCTGACCTATAGGTGTTGTAAGATATTTGTAGGTAACATAATCGAAATAGTTCTTCTGCGTGGTAGTGTCAGAGTCAAAATTGTGAATTATCACTTTGTCGTAACCAACATTCGAATCATCGAGGATTGTCTTCAACTTTCTTGCTCCCCATGTTGCGTTGGCGGACTTACATTTAATTTCTCCTGGGATATTGGCTGGATGTATTGTTTGGATAAACTTTCCAAACCTATGTGCAAATTTCTTGTGAAGTTTTTTGAATACTTGATTAATTTGATCCCCCGCTCTTTCTTCTTGCGCCAAAACAAGCCATAACTTTTCCTTGGGCACTGAGCTTTCACAATAGGAATTAATCGAACGCTCCAGCAGATCCAATGGTTCTTTGTAGTGAACAAGCAATACCACATGGTAGATGTCATTATAGTTGGTCTGTTTTGACACAAGCGACACTCCGTCACTCTCCCTGGGCACATCGCCAGATTCGAGAACGGCTCGCCAATCAGTGAGCATCGCCTTGCGCATCCTACGGTACATAATTATCGTAAAGTAAGACAGACGTATAGACCTAAAGAACCAATACATATCGAAAACCAGGATGTATATCGCAATTATCCATGGCCAATAAAAACTTAAAAATATCGGCCCTATTATCGCAAACCACGAGAGAGCACCGGGGATTACCTCAAAAATTCTTTTCCAAAAATGACTAAGTTTAAATGACATTTAATAGTGTTACCTTTAAATAATATATCACTATTGCTCCAAAAATGATCGCTGAGATATAAAGCAGTTGAGCAAGTAGGCGCATTTTTTTTACTACTATTAAACCGTATATCGAGTTCAGAAGCTGAAGACCACACGAGGCAACTAGTAAATCTTGGTGGATGCGTACCACCTGAAAAAAATAAGTCAGTTGCCAAACCATTAAACCGAGGACTACCATTCCATAAAAAAAGAATTCTGCGTACTCCCGCAACCAGATTGAAAATTTTGATTTCATAGTTATTATTGTTTTACTTGTCGCGTAAAGCGGATTACCGCCACGCGACTGCGCCACGATTACGTGGCTTGGAGCCGATGGTCGGATTTGAACCGACGGCCTACTCTTTACGAAAGAGTTGCTCTACCGCTGAGCTACATCGGCACTTCGATTCTGATTTCACCTTGCTTGTCCTTCGTAGTAACAGGCTTGGAGCAAGTAACGGGAATCGAACCCGTGCCTCATCCTTGGGAAGGATACGTTCTACCATTAAACCATACTTGCCTGTTACGAAGAACGGAGGAAGGTGACGTGTTACCTCTATACCAATCCCGCATCCTGCTTAGCCCCGACATATCTAATGCAAATCATACCAAACACACCTGTTTCAAGCAACAGAAAAACAATTAATGGTACCAAAGAACCGGTATCAACTAATAGAAAAATTACTGCACTTTTGGAGGGGTGTAGTTAACTCCGCCGGCAGCAAAGATCAGTATCAGCAGAACAACTCCGCTTAATACCGAGCTCCACGTGGCACTGGTACTATCAACAAAACCCAGCACCCATGGCGCCACCACCAGCCACAGCGCAATCAGAATTTTTATAATTTTCATAGCAATTAAATCTTGGCATAATCTTATTCATAGCGCAAGGCTTCGACGGGGTTTTTACGAGCAGCACGCATGGCAGGGAGAAGACCAAAAACAATACCAGCGCCTATAGAAAGAGCTACCGCGAAAATCAAAATATCAGGAGTAATTGATGGCGTCAAAGAAGTCTTGGCTTTAATCACCATGCCGATTACAAACGTCAGTATCAGCCCGATGATACCGCCCAGCGATGTCACTACGATCGACTCAATCAAAAATTGTGATAGAATCGCACCGTTGGTTGCGCCAACTGCTTTACGGATACCGATCTCACGAGTTCGTTCCGTTACCGCCACCAGCATTATGTTCATTATCCCAATACCGCCGACAATAACCGAAATAGCAGCGATCGCAGAGACAAGAGCCGTCGCCATGTTCAAAAAAGTGCCAAATAAATCGAGAATATCGTCTTGTGTCATGATCGTAAAATCTTCTTCGCCATGACTGGCAATTAATTTTTCGGAAATTTCTTTTTTAACCTTTGAAACATCAGCATTGTCATTGGCTTTCATAATTATTCTAAGTATTTTCACTTCACCATCACTCAACTCCGTTGCAACATTAAGCGGAATAAAAGCGATGGTATCGAGCTCGGATGCAAAAGATGCAGACGAAGACGACTGCGCCGTAGTGCCAACAACCGTAAACTCTGTGCCCTTGCCTATCTCAATTTTTTTGTCGATTGGATTTTCATCGCCGAACAACGCCTCTTTAGCCTTTGGCCCAAGAACCACAACTTTTTCATCCGTGTCATCGCTAAATACTTTCCCCTTGTCCATTTTCAAGACCTGCATTGCCTCAAAAACCGACGGATAAACACCAGCGATTGTGGGTGTCGCCTTTTTATCGCCACTCGACATAGTTCCAGCAACAAGCGACATTGGCGACACGGCCTCAATGTCGGGCATTTCTTGGATTTGCTTGACGTCGTCAAGCGTTAGAATGTCAGTCGAGACAAAATTAGCAGGGTTTGATTGATTCATGGAATTAGGGTCTGATAAATCCATTTTTCCCGATATAATAACCATTACATTTGTGCCCATCCCTTGAATCATACTTGATACATCTTTTTTCAGTCCCTCTCCTACCGACACAAGAGTGCTCACCGATGTGACACCAATGACAACACCAAGCACCGACAAAAGTGATGTTAGTTTATTACGCCAGATCGATGCGAGCGCAGTTCTAACAGATGAAAATAAGTTCATCATTTAACCTTCCCATCAACAATGGTAATAACCTTATCAACATCTTTTGTAAGCTCAAGGTCATGAGTAACTAATATCACAGTATGACCATGTTGAGTTAAATTGCGAAGTAATTCCATAATCTCCCTGCCAGTTTTGACATCCAAGTTACCGGTTGGCTCGTCGGCTAAAATAATTTCTGGGTCGTTAATTAACGCGCGAGCGATAGCAACCCTCTGCTTTTCGCCACCAGAGAGCTCATCTACTCTTTTACGAGCGTACTTCGAGAGTCCAACTGATTTAATTATTTCGAGTGCACGCTTTTTTCGATGCGGGATATGAGAGTAGGCGGTGGGTAGCAGAACATTGCTTAGAACCGACATTCGAGGAAGCAGATTAAAGGACTGAAACACAAAACCGATTTTACGTAAACGCAACTTTGCTAATTTCTTGTCACGCGCTTTTGAGACATTTTCACCATCGAGTATATACTTACCGCTCGTTGGTTTATCTAGTAACCCAAGTAGGTTCATTAACGTCGACTTACCGCTACCAGAACGACCGACAATGGCAATAAAATCGCCCTTTCCAATATTAAAGGAGGCTTCTTTTACTGCTCTAACTTCCGACTCCTTACCCCTGTGATAGATCTTACTTAGTTTTTCTAACTTAATGATACCGTCCATAATACATGCCTCATATTCTTTGTGCTGGTGATTACCTACTTTCACACATTGTTTCCAATGCACTATCATCGGTGCTACGGCGCTTAACTACCGGGTTCGGAATGTAGCCGGGTGTGACCACCGCGCAATTTATCACCAACACAAAAAATACGAACGTACGAATAGAAGTCAATTACACCAAATTATTACAGCTCTTGATCTGCCCTCGTATAACTTACTTAATAGAGAGAGCATGTTGTGATATGTTTGATCGTTTAGTACACCTCGGCTGAAACCCTTACGGGCCTTACACCTAGTGCCTATCAATCCCGTGGTCTACGGGAGATCTAAGAAACCTTATCTTGGGTGGAGCTTCCCGCTTATATGCTTTCAGCGGTTATCTCGCACAGGCTTAGCTACTCGGCAATGCTCTTGGTAGAACAACCGATACACCAGAGGCCTGCCCCTCTCGGTCCTCTCGTACTAGAGAGAGAATCCCTCAAGTTTCCACGCCCACAGCAGATTAGGACCGAACTGTCTCGCGACGTTCTGAACCCAGCTCGCGTACCGCTTTAATTGGCGAACAGCCAAACCCTTGGGACCGACTACAGCCCCAGGATGCGATGAGCCGACATCGAGGTGCCGAACCGCGCCGTCTATGTGGACTATTGGGCGCGACCAGCCTGTTATCCCCGGAGTAGCTTTTATCCGTTGAGCTCTGGCCGATATCATTCCGAACCAGAGGATCACTAAATCCTGCTTTCGCATCTGCTCGACTTGTAAGTCTCGCAGTTAAGCACCCTTATGCTTTTATACTTTCACTCCGATTTCCATACGGAGCAAGGGTACCTTTGAACGCCTCCGTTACATTTTGGGAGGCGACCGCCCCAGTCAAACTACCCACCTGACACTGTTTCCGCTTTCGCAGATTAGTTTTCCTACTTTACAAGAGAGGTGTTTCATTGGCGCCTAAGCTCCCTCATACGCTACACATGCAACGCAAAAAAACAATATCAAGCTATAGTAAAGCTTCACGGGGTCTTTCCGTCTTGCTGCGGGTAACCGGCATCTTTACCGGCATTGTAATTTCACCGAGTCCCTGGTTGAGACAGTTTTCAGACCGTTATGCCATTCGTGCGGGTCGGAACTTCACGAGTAAAATCTTCAATTTTACGAGTGACCCCGAACCTGAACGCTTCTGGCGTGATTGAATGTAATTCAATAAGCCAGAAAGGAATGGTTCTGGGGTGTACAATGATTCTACTATCCCGATTTTTCAATCGAGCGTGGACTATATCTTCTCCAATTTTCATTGAAGGACAGCGTGTAGTCTCTACGGGGTCATTTTCTATAACTGATTTATACTAGACTTCCCTCGGTATTGCCTTAGATCTCCGCACGAGATCCGTAGGTTTCACCGATACAGCTATCATGGGCAATGTCTTCCGACTTACCCGACAAGGAATTTCGCTACCATAGAACGGTTATAGTTACCGCTGCCGTTTACTAGGGCTTAAGTTCAGAGCTCACTGCGCAGAGCGCAGAAACGCTGATTATCGCTGATCGATACGACGCTGATTTACGCAGATATTTTATTATCCGCGTCTATCCGCGCTCAGATCCGCGTCTATCCGCGTAACTGTGCTCCGCACAGATCACTCGTCTCTGTGACCTTCTAGCACTGGGCAGGCATCACTCCATATACATCCCCTATAAGGGTTAGCATGGAGCTAAGTTTTTGTTAAACAGTCGCCTGAAATCTTTAACTGCGGCCACGCAAAGCGTGGCAGTCCTTATCCCGAAGTTACGGACGTTGTTTTGCCGAGTTCCTTAACCAGGGTTCTCTCGATCACCTGAGGCTACTCGCCTCACTCACCTGCGTCGGTTTGCGGTACGGCTGCTTGTAGCAATTAATCCAGATCTTTTCCTGTCACTTTCGCCCCCACGCAACACATAGCCATAGCGCTACGCGAGAAAAGAAAATGCGTCAATCTGGTGTAAACTACAAACGAGCGCAGGAATATCAACCTGCTATCCATCGACCTTAATGGCCTTAGGTACCGGCTAACCCCGGGACGATGATCGTTGCCCGGGAAACCTTGAGTTTGCGGTGGGCCGAATTCTCATCGGCCTAATTCGTTACTCATGCCAACATTCTCACTTCTGTACCGTCCACCCCGCCTTACAGCGAAGCTTCAACCAGTACAGAACGCTCCTCTACCATCACCGCGCATAGCACGGAAAGCACCAATATCCAAGCATCAAACAACAAACAATATCTAAATCCAAATGTTTAATTATTTAAACATTGAATACTTGGGATTTGTTTGGGATTTGTTTTTTGGGATTTGATATTTTCCGTGCTACGCACGGCAATCCACTGTTTCGGTATTATACTTAGCCCCGATAAATTATCGGCGCAGTATACCTTGACTAGTGAGCTGTTACGCTTTCTTTAAAGGATGGCTGCTTCTAAGCCAACCTCCTAGTTGTCTATGGTTTACCACATCCTTTACCACTTAGTATAATTTAGGGACCTTAACAGGTGGTCTGGGCTGTTTCCCTTTCGACCTACGAGCTTATCCCCGCAAGTCTGACTCCCTTATCCGTAAACCTCCGGTATTCGGAGTTTGATTGAGCAGACGATCTTGCGATCGTCAAGCCCATCCAGTGCTCTACCCCCGGAGATGCGATAAGAGGCTATACCTAAATATATTTCGAGGAGAACCAGCTATTGCCGAGTTCGATTGGTATTTTACCCCTAACCACAGGTCATCTCCCCCATTTGCCACTGAGGTGAGTTCGGGCCTCCTCCCGCATTTCTGCGGGATTCACCCTGCCCATGGTTAGATCACTCGGTTTCGGGTCTATATTATACAACTAATCGCCCGGGAGGACTCGCTTTCGCTACGCCTACGTTCTGACGAACTTAAGCTTGCTGTATAAAATAACTCGTTGGCTCATTCTTCAAAAGGCACGCCATCACTGCGCAGAGCGCAATGACGCTGATTAACACTGATATATACGCCGATTTTCGCGGATATTTTATTATCCGCGTCTATCCGCGTTACAATCCGCGTCTATCCGCGTCGCTGTGCTCCGCACAGCTCTGACTCCTTGTAAGCATATGGTTTCAGGTTCTATTTCACTCCCTGGCTGCAGGGTACTTTTCACCTTTCCCTCGCGGTACTAGTTCACTATCGGTGAGAGTTAGTATTTAGCCTTGGATAATGATCTACCCACCCGCGCAGAGCGCAGAAGCACCAAGCATCTAAGCACCAAATAACAAACAATTAATTAAATTCCAAAGTTTAAATATTTAAACACTTGGGATTTTGAATTTGTTTGTGATTTGATATTTGTAATTTGGTATTTCCGTGCTCCACACGGTTCTTCCGACGGGATTTCACGTGTCCCGCCGTACTTTCCTTCCGAATCAAAGATTAAGAAGGGGTTTGCTATGTAGCATAAATAAATTTTCGAGTACGGGGCTGTCACCCTCTGTGGCCTCTCTTTCCAAAGTTGTTCCTCTAATAAACTTATGCGTCAAACAAACCTAGGCTTTTCCCTTTTCGCTCGCCGCTACTAAGAGAATCTCTATTGATTTCTTTTCCTCCGGGTACTAAGATGTTTCAATTCCCCGGGTTCCCAGTCGCACATAGCACGAAAGCACCAAGATCCAAGCATCAAATAACAAACAATATCTAAATCCAAATGTTTAATTATTTAAACATTGAATATTTGGGATTTGGTATTTCCGTGCTATGCACGGCTAGCCGTGACAAGCACGGCTGGATTGCTCCATTCGGAAATCCACGGATCAAAAGATGTTTGGCTCCTCCCCGTGGCTTATCGCAACCTACTGCGTCCTTCTTCGGCTAACTCTCCCTAGGCATCCACCATATGCTCTTACGATCACTTCTGCTCTTCTTTCAAGTAAGTTTAGAAGGCAGATCGAGAGCTATAATTCATTTTGGTGATCCGAATTGTTAATGTTCATCGAAACAACTCAGTGTCATCTCGAGCGATAAAGAATAACCTTATTCTGTCATTCCTGCGCAGGCAGGAATCTGGATTCTTCACTATCGTTCAGAATGACATCTATTTCGGGTGACACTTTCGCGATTTTCGAGTGGCGCCAGCAGGCGTTTTCGCGTGCGAAAGCATTCAAAATGACCGCTTTCGCGGCCAATGCTTAACCTCACATTGAAAAAAAGCTTTAGCCGCTAACCCCTTCCGAATTGTTTTTGGTGTACATCATACTCTATTTAGTATTCTATATATTTATTTTTCGATGTCAAGTGCTTTGGTGGACCCGAGAGGGATCGAACCTCCAACCTCCTCGTTGCAAACGAGGCATTCTACCATTGAACTACGGGCCCACAAATATCATCCTTTCGCGAAAAAGTAGATTACTGCGACAACTGGCGCGATTATTCCTATCAGTTTCCAAACGGTATAAGTGCCACCATCACCGAAATATTTTTCCGCCCATCCCATTTTGCCAAAAGTGTGCGCCATCTGCAGGGTGTAAGTCAGTGACACAAAACTGATAGCTCCTGCCAACAACAACCAAACCCATCTGTTAAGCAGTATATCCCATAGTAACATATTTACTCCTTAATGTGAAGTATAAAATATCAATGTTAATGCTATCACGATTATTATTACTTGAGTAATAACGCCTAAAAGCCAATTCTTCTTCGTAACCGTAGAGTGCAAAGAGTGGTGAAGCTGGTGATATTGTTTGAAAATCGGCAGTTTCCTAATGGCACGCCACGGACCGTTGTCAACAACATCAGGCAGCACCGCTCCTAATGCCCCCCAGAAAACTGACACATTAAAACCGCTGAATTTCCATATGTAATAAAAAGCGATTGTACCAATTGTTAAATCAACTGCGATGAAGAGAAGTGATGCCGGCTTAAACACATCACCTTCGTTCTTGCTAAACGCACCTGGGTCGAGGTGCGGAACTGAGTCGAGAAGATGATGGCTTACTAAGCCACCGGCAAACGCGATGGGTGATTTTTCCGTAGAGTAACCAATCGCCGAACCAACAATAATATGTGAGGTATATATCATTTTGTTTCTCTTTACAATTATACACTAAACAGGTATATTATTCATTGTTAGAGACGAATAAGAGGGGCGATTAGCTCAGCTGGTTAGAGCGCGTCACTGATAATGACGAGGTCGATGGTTCGAGTCCATCATCGCCCACCAAGCATCACAAACAACACTAAACAAAATGGGCATCGTAGTCGAATTTAACCCTGACCTCGCACTAAGAAATATTTCAGAATACAAGAAGGGCGATAGGAAGGTCGAAGAATGTATACCGGAAAATATTATAGTTGGTAAAGTCTATAATTTTCTAAAGTCAGGCCAAAGGAATTATTGGCTACAAGGGGAATTGCCACTTCTTGAAACTAAAGGCGATGCAAAGTTATCACGCCCTATTGCAAACATACTAATACTGGAAGCAACCCATTTTACCGACAATGGCAAGATTTTTACAAAAGGCAAATATAAAGTTACCGAAGTTTTCAATGACAATAAAGTTCACTTTGAGTCCTACGCCAAGATAGAATAATACTCGTAATTATTTTACGATCTCAAGTATTAAATAAATATTTTTTTGGTATACTGAAGCTGGTACCTTGACAGAGAGGAAGTGCGACCAGTGCTAACACCAAACGAAGAATCAACTGTCACAGCTTACGACACAATGGCACAAAGATGGAGTTGCGGTCACGATACACCGGGCTTCTGGGAACATGAAATGAAGACTTTTAGACAGTATCTTCCATCTGGTAAAATCCTTGAAATTGGCTCTGGTGGAGGCAGGGATGCCAAAGAGCTTATCCGAATAGGGTACGATTACGTGGGTACCGACATTTCAGAGAAACTATTGGCAATCGCAAGAAGCCAAAATCCTGGTTATCAGTTTTACCAACAAAGTGTTTACGACCTTAACACACAGAATCTTTTTGACGGTTTCTGGGCGGCGGCCGTGTTGCTACACATTCCTAAAAATCGTATAGGGGAAGCATTGACAGCCATCGCAAGATGTATGATAACAGGTGCGGTTGGATTCATTTCTCTCAAAGAAGGTAATGGCGAGATGACTATCCAAGAAGAATTCGATGGCGCATCCCTGAGTCGTTTCTTCTGGTATTGGCAACAAGATGAATTCACGACCACACTTACACGACACGGATTCGGTATTCTAGAAACGGGCAAAAAGATGACGGCAGAAGCTACTTGGCTCGCTTACATAGTTCAGAAAATAGCTACACCAAGCCACTAATTTCAGTGGCTTGTTTTGTCATCCGATACGATGATTTATATATACAAAGGTAAGACTTTTACAAAAGGCAAATACAAAGTTTCTGAAGTTTTCAAAGATAACAAAGTCCATTTCGAGTCCTACGCTAAAACAAATATAGTCAACCATGATTTAAGCTAGTTTTCTTCGAGCTCCACTCCACCGTATACAAGAATAACTACATATGTCCGTCGAGATATTCTTGTCTTTTATTACGTAAATGCTGTTCCGCTACAACACCATTACCAGCTATATCCCAAGTTAGTCCGATATCTTCACCATAGCAACTTTCGATAAAACGATAAACCGCCTCGGTCCACATCGGTCGCGCCCAAGTATCCTCACTTGCCATTGTTCGTTTGGCTTGAATATCTCTGATAATATGGTGCAATTTAAAAATTTCCGCCGAATGTAACGTATCTTGAAAAGTATCCTCTAAATATTTCCTGGCCTCCCCGAACGCTTTCTCGACATTTTCGTCAGAATAATAATCAGGGTTAATTGGTGGACCTTCGTTTTCTACATTCATAATATTCTATCACGATATCTGATCAGTTATCTCATCGATAGCGACAATGTTCGTTGTATTTTTCGAGCGTTCTTTGAGTTCCACGCCACCGGAGGCGAGGGATTTTTCGCTTACTACGATTCGGTAAGGGCAACCGATTAAATCGGCGTCGCCGAATTTTTCGCCCGGCGATTTGTCGGCTCTGTCATCCCACAATACTTCGATACTATTCTCTGTTAGCTGTCGATACAGTTCCTTGGCCTTCTCTTCTCCGCCACGGAGCGATATCAAGTGAACGAGATATGGCGCAACCGCTTTGGGCCAAATAATACCATTGTCATCATGAAACTTTTCAACTAGTACTCCCATCGTACGAGTTGTTCCCCAGCCATAACAACCCATTATTGGGTAATTTTCTTTGCCACCAGCGTCTGTGTACTTGAGCTCAAAATCTTTGGCAAATTTCTGACCGAGGTCAAAAACGTTACCAACTTCCGATGCGGTTGATTGTACAAACTTTCCGCCTTCACATTTCGCACAGACATCGCCTTGTTTATGTGTTGTATCGGCAGTGTTGATGCAATACTTACAACTATCACAATATAATATTTCGTCTTCACCGGCGTCCGTTAACACCATAAATTCATAAGATATTTTGTCGGTAAAAGTACCGCCAGATGCCTCTGTGGCTTTGGCGTCAAGTCCTAACTTAGAATACGTTCGAAAATATGCTTTTTTCACTTCTTCGTAAAACCTTTCAAAATCCTCTTGCGTTTCGTGAAAGCTATACATATCTTTCATTTCAAATTCGCGACCGCGCATTATACCCGACTTTGCGCGAAGCTCGTCTCGGAATTTCCAAGAAATTTGATAAACAGCCAAGGGTAAGTCTTTATAGGACCGGATAAACTCGCGCATTAAAGGTGTTATAACCTCTTCGTGACTTTGCCCGAGAGCGTAATCCTTTTCTGTTCTGCTTTTAAGTTTAAACAAAACATCGATTTTATCCCACCCTCCGGTGGTCTTCCAGTTTTCGGCAGGGTGCAAGGATGGCATTAATAATTCCTGAGCGCCAATGCTATTCATCTCGGTGCGTATGATTTTTCGAAGATTCTCAAGTACCCGCAAACCCAATGGCAAATAGGCATACACTCCCGCCATTACTTGACGAACGAAACCCGCCTGTACCAGTAGCTGGTGATTTATTGAATCGGCATCGGGCACGCTCTTCTGGGGCGCAAATATATTTTCTGACATTATCATATTTACACTATACTCGATAAAGCTTTTTTAGCCAACTTTACGACAATCGTTTTTCACGACCAAAGTGGCCAGTTACACCATGCCACAACCCGATAAAATACCACCGACCCGCTTCAACGTCTTTTAACCGCAATATATTTCTTGGCAAGACAACTGCAAACTGCGACAACCAAGATAGTGGTCTATATATCGCCGGCGTATGTTTGCGAATTAGCAAGAATGGATTGCGAGCAAAATAATATGCCTGCAAAGAATTGAACTTTGAGGATTGGTTGTCGTGGACAATACTAATCTCGGGGTCAAAGATGATATCGACGCCCATTCTCATTGCCCTTTGGCTAAAATCCTGGTCATCGTAGTACATAAATAAATCGCTATCCAGTCCTCCCAATTTTTGCCGAACCGACACAGGCACAACCATGCAACAACCTGATGCAAGTTCTGTCTTTCGAGTTACGATATGAACGTTCGCAATTTTTTTACGATAAAAATTATGACGGGAATACCCAAAGAGCGGGCTATACCACCCGCCAGCGTACCAAACGGTTTTTTTATCTTCGAGCAATATTAGCGGACTAATAATTGACTTCGGATGTTTCAAGATACTTTGTCGCAAAGAATCAATAAAATTAATACCGATCTGCACGTCTGGATTTAAGAAACAAACGTAGTCAGCGCCTTTGCCCGATGCAAAATCAGCACCGGTGTTAGCGCCAGCGCAGTAACCGATATTTGCTCCCGACTCTATGCAAAACACACGGGGCGAAATGGCGCTTAGGCGTTTTAACCATTTAGCGATGGGATTATTGTTCACCAATACCAACAAGTCAGTACTGTTTTGTTGCGATAATATCCGACAAACTATTCTCCTCGCCTCCCAGTATGAAAGACCATAAAGAACAATTACTACCGCTATCTTATGGTTTGTCATTGATTCCCTTGCTACCGGTTATAGCTGGCCACTTGTTGTATTTTTTGCCAAGTACCACGTCTTTGCGCGCCAAAATTGATGCGTATATTTCAAGCAGGACAGCAATAGAAAAAACAGTTAGTAGTGTTTTTTCACGACGCACGACCTTCAAGCCGGCCGTCAGCACTTCTTTTTTGTTAAGCGTTGACGGTTGATAATTAGGATAGTTATTCCGCATTAATAAATACCCGACAAGGTTTCTTCGCCTTTGCAGTAGATATTCTCCTATGTTTGCTGGTCCTTTAACTTTGATAACCGCTCGTGGGGCATAGACAAATCGCTTACCTGCTTTTTGTAGTTCTGCCTCCAGTGTCGCTTCGTCCAGAAAGTTCCTGGTCGGGATTGCGCGTACATCACTTTTTCTAAACAACATCATACCACCAATTTTCGGACTACGTAGAGCGATCTCGTGGTGCATGGACCAAAGAATATAATTAGCACTGTTGATAATGCCTTGTCCGCTGTGTATGTATCTGCTTCGCGGGCCAACCAAAGCTACATCGCGATCATATTTCGCCAAGAGTTCTCTGAAACAATTTTCCTCTGGTGGGTTGTCGACGTTAACAATTATTATATTTGGAAATTTTGATTTACTGATAATCGCATTGATAGCTTGAATTTTTCCGATGCGTAATTTCTTGTTGATGATATGTACTCTCTTGTTCTTTTGGCAAATTCTTTGGACTATCGCTACCGTGTCGTCTGTGCAACCGTCAGTGGCAACAATTATTTCACCAATAGCAACTCCCTCGGGTAGTTTCTGCTTATCGATCGCATTAAGAGTAGGTTCAATGTCTTTTTCTTCGTTGTAGGACGGAACGCCAACCGTGATGTAAAGTTTGCGGTTCATTAGATCCGTACATTATTTTTTATACGACTTCATAAAAAACTCGTGTTCATAAACACTTTCATTGAAAATAATCATCTTGGTTTTCCAATAATTATTATTTTGTTGCTCAATGTTAGTACTTATTGTTTGACCAGCTGGAACTGTTACATTTTTTGTCGTCACCGAGTCAGTGTCAGAATATATAATATCAGAAGCGATAATTTGTGAAATATCCCACGCCACATCGGCTTCCCTGATGGCTACCCCTGAGCCAAAAATCAATACACCTCCCTTGCCAACCGGCACCCATGCCAAACTTGTACGTACATCGTTTTCAGTTGTCAAACTCCAGCCTAGGTTTGTACCTTTGACACTTCGCAACAAACTTGCAATGGCACCCGTTTGGGTATATTTATATCTTATGCTCAGTGCCTCGGCCACCTTACATGGCGTATTGCCGAGAGTTTCAGACATATTCGTGTTGTAGTTTTCGCTACTTAAGATATTGGTACCTAATATTTTTTCTTGCGATGCCCACCCTAGAGCAGTTGACGTGATTTTTTTAAGAGACTCATTTGGTTTGCCGTAATAATATCCAAATGCATCACCAGCCCAAATTATACAACCTCCTTTACGTAACCACGCACCAACTAAGTCTTCAGAGTCGGAAAGCACTGTGTCCGGCAATACACCCGTTGTAATAATTACAACCGCCGGACCTTGGCGCATTATCGTACTCAATCGCTTCGCATCAACCGTGGTTACTGATTCGCTGACCTCCTTCCCTTTCAGCTCCGATTGCAAATGGTCAACAACACCCAGGGCAGTTATCGTACTCGCGCCTACAATAGGGTAGCTTGTGTCAGCATAGAAATAATATGGCAGATTCACAATATCTTTATTATATGGAATGGATGTGACTCTATAAGTATTTTCCGTATTAGTGTTGTTGGAAATAGTTACCCCTGCTGAAAAATAACTGGGGCTAAACTTTACGTCGTTAACCTTGATATCGTCGGTATTGCTTACGCTCTCGGAATTACGCGCGAAGTACACCGTCGCAAAAACGAGCAAGGCTATTGTGATAACAATAAATGATATCTTTTTCATTTACGTAAATTACGGGTCGCTTGAATACAGGCTATTATGATTGCGACAATAAATGCCAATCCGCAAAACAAAAACACGTCAAGTGTAGCGCGTATATTAATAATACCCGGGTATTGTAATTTATGCATAGCGTCATCTGCGACGTTGCTCACTTTAAACCAGCGAAGGTACCCCGCTGCCGGTAGTAGATACGACTTCCATGAAAAATAATATACGGCAAAATAAAAAATTAAAGATGAAGCCGTCAACAGCCAATAAGACAGTAAACTCCCCGCATTGAATAAGAACAAGATTATTAGCGACGGCAACGCCCAAAGCGTATAGGTTGGGTTGGTTCTTGCGCTAAATAGATATACTACTGACAAAACCAAAACACTAGCACTTAATAGTTGCACAATAAATTTTCTGTCACTTGATTGTTTTTTAACGACAAAATAAAACACAGTATAGACAATCAGTGGGCACAGAGCAAGAAGGATGTTGGCCACTTGGATAGTAATACCAGAATAATCTTGGGCAAGCCTCCCGATCGGTGGAATATATATTAATGTCAAGATATTCAGCGACCCTTCAAGACCGATAGTTTTAAAGCGACTAAAAACACAAACCATCATCTCGGGATTAAAATACGCGTAAACTGCAACCGCAACAATGGGAATAATCAAGCCAATTAGAAACTGTGCGAACGCTCCAAATTTGTTATTAATGTTCTTGCCAAAAATAACATAAATTATTAGCAGTGGCACTAAAAATACAGGGTAAAGCTTAGTGGCGATTGCAACAGCAATCGCCATACCGGAAAAAAAATATTTTTTATCGACTAATAGGAAAAATGATAGCATTGACAAAAAAACCGGTACAATTTCAAGTTGTGCATGTACGGCGCTTACAAATATCACCAGTGGATTTAAGTAAAATAATACCAAACCCGCTTTAAGTTTGTCATAAGGTATTTTATTGCGGAGGAAACTATATATGGTATAGAGGAATATACCCTCCGTGACAAATAGAGGTAATTTTATGGCGAAGTTAAACAGTGGAGAAGTAATTAAGGTGTGGTAGATACCTGTTTTAATAGATAGCGCCTCCAAGGCGGTATCGAAATATCCCCAAGAGATCGGACTAGTAAAGAAGGATAAGATTTTTATCGCCGGTAAAAATACCAGAGCTGCCCCGGGAGGATAAGAAAAATTCTTATAAGCATATATCGGAACATGGTCATATGTTTGTCGAGCAAGATCATACCAAACCTTTACGTCGTTATTAAGCGCACTAATTCCAGATAGAATCAACCGGATTAGTACCCCCAGTATTATGAGTAACCAAAAATACCTACCTATAAACGCAAATACCCCCGATGCAGATTGCTTGGTGTTGTTTTCCATATTGCCATTTCTTGATATAATTATACCAATGAAAAGCAATATCTCGACATTTTCATATTTTAGTAAATATCTTGCAAGAATAATGTTTGTTGTACCTGTGAGCGCATCTTACGACAACGGACTTAGCTCTTCCGTTGGAGAGACGTCAGTAATACTTGAAAGAACTATTGGCAAGTTAGGAAGTATAGCATATCATTACCCTGCTGAGACAACTGCAATCGTCGTCGTCGGTGGAGGAATTCCATTTTTTCTACTGTGGTACAGAAGGAAGAAAATAAAGAGAAATGAAGAAACCAATACAGTCAGCCCGATTGCTTCAAGTGGCAGTCAAAATCCGTTTGATGAGTTTAATAAAAGAGTCGGATAGTAATAAATAACGATAACAATGATAATTATAGATGAAAATGTCCCGCTCGCTCCGTTGACCACTCTGAAAGTTGGTGGTCCAGCCAAACATTTTGCTCGTGTATCGACCATACAAGATATCACAGAGGCTTTGGAGCGAGCCGAACAAAATCATTGGCCTATTTTTATTCTTGGTGGTGGAAGCAATATCATATTTAGCGACAAGGGTTTTGACGGTCTGGTGATTAAGTGTGATATGGACGAGTTGGATATCAGGTCTGACGGCACAATTATCGCCGGCGCTACCGTACCTATGGGTAAAATTGTCGCTGTGGCAGGGGAAAGGGGACTCGGTGGAATTGAGTGGGCGGCTGGTATTCCCGGCACCATTGGTGGCGCTGTCCGTGGCAATGCTGGCGCATTCGGTGGTGAAATTAAAGACATCATTAAAGAAGTAACCTATATCGATACCGATTCGAAGAAGGCGATAGCCCTATCAAACGCCGATTGCCTCTTTGGCTACAGGGATTCTGTTTTCAAGAAACGCGGGGGTATTATTGTTTTCGTCAAGTTGAAATTGATACCAAACCAAGACCCACAAGAAATCAAGAAAATCGCCCAAGAGCACATGCAATATCGCGCCCAAAAACACCCGCTGGAATACCCTTCCGCTGGTTCAATATTTAAAAACGTGTCAGTTAGTGAAGTGCCAGAACAATATCTCGATGGGTTCAAGGATTCTATTAAAAACGATCCGGAACCTGTGGTGCCAGCCGCAAAAATTATCGCCGAGGCTGGTTTAAGTGGCACCAAAGTCGGCGACGCTGAAGTATCGAGTAAGCACACCAATTATATCATCAATAAAGGCGATGCGACCGCCAACGATGTGATATCTTTGATTCAAAAAGTCCGAGAAACTGTCAAGTCTAAATTCGATATTGATCTTTCCCCCGAACCCCAAATTGTCAAGTAGCTCCGAACCTTTTAGAGAGACAATTTAGCGTTTTTCGAGCGCCCGCTAGCAAGCGGTTAAGCGTGCTATGTTCTATTTGCGTTTTTTCTCATCCTCTCCGATAGAACCCATTATATATATACTCAACAGTACTACTATTAAGGTTATCACAATAGCATAAATAAGCTTGGCAATAATGGTTTCGGTACTAAATGGAAATACGTACTCAATGGCGATTTTTATTGCATCGTTCCACGCTAAACCGGCAACAAGCCCGAATGCGGCGATTATGTAGCCAAACGTTTTCTGCCGTAACTCTCTCTCGAGACGCTTAACTCTTTCTCTTCGCGCCTTCTTTTTTTCTTCGGTTATTTTTTCGGTTTTTTTCATAGATAGATACTATTATACAATATCATTCTCGTCAACAGTTACAGTGCTACCCTCTTGAATTTCATCTTTTAATAGTTTCTCTGCTAGAGGATTTTCTAACTTATCTTGGACGGTGCGCCAGAGCGGTCTCGCGCCATAGACGGGGTCGTAGCCCATTTGCACCAATTTTTGTTTTGCCATGGGCGTGATGTTGATTACAATTCTCTTATCTTTAAGTGATGCCGATACTTTAGATATCATAATATCAATAATTTGCATCAACTCCGTCATGTTTAACGGCCTGTATGCCACTACCGCATCGAAGCGGTTAAGAAATTCTGGCTTGAATATGTTGTTACGCTGTAAAAATTCCAGCAGGTTTTTCTTGATAGTTTCGTAACTAGTCTGTTTTTGGATTGCTTCGCGAATAACTTCGGCGCCGGCATTACTTGTGGCAATAACGATAGCATTGGAAAAGTCGACTGTTCGACCAACACCATCGGTCAAGCGACCATCGTCCAAAATCTGTAAAAATAAATTCATTACCGCTGAGTTTGATTTTTCGATTTCATCGAGTAGTACCACCGAAAAAGGATTATCTTTAATGGCTTGTGTTAGGGTGCCCTGTGTACCTGACTCTCCTCCTTGAGACGCTGATCCGATTAGCTTGTTAACTCCATCAGCACTCTGGTATTCGCTCATATCAAGTCGAATCATTCTCTCTTCTGAGCCAAAATATGCCTCTGCAAGCGCCTTAGCGGTTTCGGTTTTACCAACTCCGGTCGGCCCCACAAAGAGAAATGTACCAACCGGCTTGTGCTCTCTGAAAAAGCCAGACCTTGCTCGCTTAAGCGCCGAAGACACGGCAGTAACAGCTTCGTTTTGGCCTACGACTCGCCTGTGAATAACACTCTCCAAATTTATCAGCCTATCCTTTTCTGTCTTGGACGCCTCACCCACGGGCACATCAGCAATTTCAGAGACCATCGCATCGACAATTTCCGGAGTAATTATCTTAATTCCGCGATTGCTTGATGTCAGCGCCACATTATCAACAACTTGTATTGTTTTTATAGGAAAGGGTTTGTCGTGAATATAGCGGGCAGATGCTTTAACCGCTTCCTTGACCGCTGGATAGGTGAAAACAACACCATAATGATTTTCGTAAAAAGGGATGCTATCGCCTAAAACACCGATAACGTCTTCCTCGCTGGGTTCTTTGATTTCTATTTTTTGGAATGCAGTTGCTACGGAACCGTTTACTTCTACGTCAGCATGGTACCGTTCTAAATTCGTCGCGCCGATTATTTGAAGTGCTGAACCATTGAGATACGGTAACATCAGCGAGGCGCCATTTACTTCACCCGTCTTTGGCCTTGCGGCTAACAAGGATTGGATGTCGTCGATAAAGAGAATTATGTCTCCAGCCGAAACCGCTTCATCTAAGACATTTTTCAAGCGCGCTTCCACCTCACCCTTTTCGCCCGCGCCAGCTAAAAGTCGGCCCGTGTCCAGTTGCCAAATATGCTTATGCAATAATGTCGTGTTTACTCTTCCAGATAATATTTTTTGAGCAAGTGACCTCACAATGGTAGATTTGCCGACACCGTCATCACCGACTAAAATTACGTTATTGGCTGAAGAGCGCGATAAAATATATTCAATTTGCCCGACCTCCTCCTTACGCCCATATATTGTGATAGAGCGAGACATCGACACTGCGTTAGTTAAATCACGAGCGTACATCTGGAGCCCGGGAGTATATCCAAACGACCAGTCACGACCAACAGCGCCTTCTACGATCTCTTTCTCCCAAAATGGTTTTTTTATTGTTAGTGCTGTGTAGTGACCATACCATCCAACGATATTGTCAATATCTTTTTCGTCTAATTTTTTTGTAGCAAAAATGTTTTTCCAAAGTGGTGATTTGGTAGCCATTGTTTTAAGCAGGTCAATCAGTTCAACCGAGCCAGTAGCCGATAAAGCATGCATGGATAATATTAAAATATCTGAAATTACCTGCTCGTTGCCATGCGAGCTCCAGAATTCCTTGATACTACTTAGGTAGGAATCAATGTTTTGTAAACCGGCTCGGATTAGTAAATATCGACCAGCCGGAGTTTGGAGCATCGCCAACCATAAAATACCGTCATCGATGTGTCGGTTGTATTTACTCGCCTGTGCTTCGGCAACAAGCAAGTACTCAATGGCATCGTCCTCAAGATGGTCAGCGATATTGTTGCCAGATAGATTTTTATGGAGTGTTTGGAAACGTGTGAAACGACCCGCCCAAAGCCACAATAACGATATAAAACAAGACAGTGATAAATATATCGCCATGGTGCCATCAAATAATTCTAGTATCACAGTAAGTACAGTTAATGTAACAATAAACCAGCCTAGTATATCGAGTAGTCTCCACAACGAAGAATTGACATATTTGCTACGCACATACAGTTTATAGGAAACAGAATGTTTAAGGTCAAAATAACTATCCATTGAACCCCCACCAAATTACTCCAATTGCTACAACCGGCAAGAATAGCCAAAATAAAAGGAGCCCCATTCCGGCGAGAAATGTTAGGAACGTCACCGTAAGGCCAATAAGAATCGTGATGGACCGGACAGTGAAGCCCACCAGTCGGCTGATAAGGTTATCGACAATAACCCTAATAATCACATCAAGCGACGAGTTTACCGCAGAATGCGCGTCGCGCTTCCACGGAGAAAAAAGAGTTTTTATAAGAATTGGAATTGAGAAAAATATCAAAACCCTGTGGGTGATTTTGACTATAATACCCCAGAGGTTGATTGGCTCATCAACCAACCACCACTCAAAAAAGTTTGGCACCTGATCGACAGTCCCCTGTTTAGCTTCCAAAATCCTCCTTAACTAATACAATTATACAACAAAAAATCCTCTTAGGGGGATATTGAGAACATTAGCCGAGAGGGTGTGGTTCTCGCTTATAACTGCTTTCTGATGCACTCGAACTTTCGGTTCTTACGTGGTTGTCCTCCTTCGCACAATCTCATCGAGAAATAGATGATTATTTCTCTTCTCGATATAGATTGTGCTTCGGACAGACTCCCTTAGCCAATTGTTACCACAAACAATTACCATCTATGGGCATTATTTTAGTACGAAATTTATTCGGTTTCTATGCGGTTGCAAGAATATACTCTGACCGAAGTCAGAGGTCGACCAGCCTCGACTTGATAAATCAAATCGGGCCGTCCTTCTATTAGGAAATATCCTTTAGAAAGGAGGTGATCCATCCCCAGATTCCCCTAGGGATACCTTGTTCATGATGTTCCCACTATTACTAGCAGGCATGGACTATATCTTCACCCTCATAGTTAAGATCTTCTGCTTTCTCGGATGCCATGACCCGATAATGCGAATAAAATCTTGATGTGATTGACGTGATACATAAAAACGCCAATACTCGGGATCAACTTTGATACTGGGACAATGTACTTTTCCGCATTTGATACCCAACTCTTCAAGAACGACTACTAATGCTTCGAGTTCTGGCTTGTTCTTTTGCGATAGTTGAATATACATCCAATGCTTATTGTCTTTCGGTATCCCACCTTCGGCATCAAAATATCCTCTAATATACGCTATTTTCTCTTGTGTATCTAATTTTTCGACATCGACATTGTTGCGTAGGAATCTTGCGGTCGTTTCTATAACGAAAACTCCGCGACGCTGTCCTTCCTTGTAAATCCAAGACTTACAATGTATTTGGGCAAACAGCTTTTGAAGCAATTCCAACCAATGCAGGTTCGCCTGGGATATGCGCCACGATCGATGTTGCCTATTATAGGTTCCATCGTGAAGCGCGCCCAACAGATACGCACAGATGATATTTTGTTTCATGATCCCTCTATGATAGAGGCTGGCGTGTAGTCTCTACGGGGTCATTCCAGTATGCCAACTGGAAGACTTCCCTCGGTATTGTCCTCTTCCGATATTATCTCAAAAGAGGATGTTCACCGATACAGCCAGATTAATCCTTGGCATTATACCAAGGGTCGCAACTGTCTTACGACTTAGCGCTCCTCGCCAACCCTGCCGTGGAACCCATTAAGGGCACTTCGGGCATTGCTGACTCGGCTCACTTGACGGGCGGATTGCGATAGAGAGAAATTTCTTCGCGTTCCCACGTAGCGAGCGGATTTCCCGCACTACGCGAGTCCGATATCTCTATATATTTCAGGTCGACGTTGATCTTTGATTCATTAATTTCTTATATTTTGCGATTTGAGATAGACCTCGTCGAGTCAAATGTTTCTTTGATTCGACAATCTTGGCTATCCTGCAAAACAGAAGAAAATTCGTCTTTTTTGTATTGGTTCGCAGAGGATACTTTATAAAGAAAGGTATTACTTTTCCAAAAATATCTCTGTATGACGCCACCGTGAAGCGATAGCATTGGGCGTGATTCGGTCTATTTTCATGTTGATAATAAACCTCACCACAACCCAACAACATTTTAACCTGGTGCAAAACCTCCTTATCGGAAGCTTGCATTTTCAAGTGAAAATGAAGTTGAACCATCATACCAACCTGATAACGAGGATTCTTACGCAAACTGACATAAAAGCATCCTTCGCCATCGGTTAAACCAACAACGTAATCGGCTGAAACTGATAACGGTTTTGTCCTTCCCATGAGTCAATTATACTATAACTTACCGCATGGTACTATGACGCAGCTGACTTCTTATGGACTAATTTCATTTCTCTTGCTCCATAAGATCTCCCTGGGTCATTTGTTATGCTGTTCCAAGCATCCTGATTGAGATTTTTATGATACTTCCCCATAACTCACCGCACAGGTCGTATCTCTCTTGGTATAATCAGGCTGCTTTTTGCTAATAGGATCCTTCAGCCCTCGTTTTACAACAGGGGGCCTATCCGTTTGCTACACCACTTCCGTGGAGTATCGATTTTAACGATCTAGCTTAACAAACTGCCAGGCGCATTTCATTTTGAGTACAAGGCTCGAGAACGTATTCACCGTGGCGTGCTGATCCACGGTTACTAGCGATTCCGGCTTCATGTAGGCGAGTTGCAGCCTACAATCCGAACTGGGGCCAGATTTCAGGGATTAGCTTGCTCTCACGAGCTTGCAACCCGCTGTTGCTGACCATTGTAACACGAGTGTAGCCCAGGGCATAAGGGACACGCTGATTTGACGTCATCCCCACCTTCCTCCCCGCCATAGGGCGAGGCAGTCTCCAGTGAGAGCTCCAACATGACATTGGAGCAACACAGGATAGGGGTTGCGTTCGTTGACCGACTTAACGGGACACCTCACGGCACGAACTGACGACAACCGTGCACCACCGACCTATCGGCTCTCTTGCGAGCACTCCCACATTTCTGCGGGATTCCGATAGGGTGAACCCTGGTAAGGTTTTTCGCTTACTGTCGAATTAAACCTCATGTTCCACCGCTTGTGCGAGCCCCCGTCTATTCCTTTGAGTTTTAGTCTTGCGACCGTACTACCCAGGCGGCTGACTTAACGCGTTAGCTTCGCTACAAGAAGGGTCGATTCTCCTGATAGCTAGTCAGCATAGTTTACGGCGTGGACTACCGGGGTATCTAATCCCGTTCGCTCCCCACGCTTTCGCGCCTTAGCGTCTGAAAATAGCCTAGTAAGCTGCCTTCGCCATTGGTGTTCCTCCCGATATCAATGGATTTTACTCCTACACCGGGAATTCCGCTTACCCCTGCTATCCACAAGCTTTACAGTATCCCGACAGGTCCTATTGTTGAGCAATAGGATTTGAGTCGGGACTTATAAAACCGCCTACGCGCTCTTTACGCCCAATAAATCCGGATAACGCTTGCCACCCTCGTATTACCGCGGCTGCTGGCACGAAGTTTGCCGTGGCTTATTCTTATGGTACCGTCATAATCGTCCCATAAAAAAGAGGTTTACACTCCGAAGAGCTTCTTCCCTCACGCGGTGTCGCGGCGTCAGGCTTTCGCCCATTGCGCACGATTCCTTACTGCTGCCACCCGTAGGTGTCTGGGCCGTGTCTCAGTCCCAGCGTGGCTGATCAACCTCTCAGTTCAGCTACCCGTCGTCGCCTTGGTAGGCTTTTACCCCACCAACAAGCTGATAGGACGCAGGCTCCTCCCAAACCGATAAATCTTTTCTCTTGCGAGAATATCAGGTATTAGCCGACCTTTCGGCCGGGTATCCCTGAGTTTGGGGCAGATTCCCACGCGTTACTCACTCGTTTGCCACTGTCCAGAGGACAGAAGACGGATGACGGAAAACAGACTAATTCCATCTTTTTATTAATGTATTAATCTGTTTCGATAAAGAACGATATTCTTCAATAAGACAATCTACGTTCGTATCAGCGAGTCCGACAACTTGTAACTGCTTAAGATGCGTTACAATTTCGTCACTCGAACCCATCGCCATCTCAAGATATCTTTTAAATTCTTTTATTGACGATTTTTTAGCATATCCCTCTGCGATTAACGGAGCTATTTGAGCTGCCGTTTTTCTCAAGTGAATTGCCATATTTTTATCTCGTCTTTCTACAATAACTGATAAATCATACACTTCCTTGAGAAGACGAAGGGATAGTTGATACACTCGGAGATCACTTACATCAATGATAGCCATATTTCTAAATTAACAAATATTCCGTTCTCTGTCATCTGTTCTCTGTCCTCTGGACCGTTCGACTTGCATGTATTAGGCACACCGCCAGCGTTCATCCTGAGCCAGGATCAAACTCTCAATAACTTATTATTTTGAAAGAAACAGCACGCACAGGACAATCATCAGATGACAATTAACCTGCAGGATTACCGCCAGAGGCGGGTCAGCCTTGAGCTGAATACTCTCAAAAAATTTGAGAAATTAATCCAGTATAAACTGGTTTAAACTCTTATAATAATTAGGGTTTAGCCACCCTAATAGGGCTCATTTTGTTTACGGAGTATGAACACTCCGTATTCTTGCAACCACGTAAAAACCGACTTTGGTTAACGTAGTTGTTGCTGTCAAATTGTCAAAGTACTTCGAATATATTCTGTCATTTCGAACGCAGTGAGAAATCTCTTTCGGGGTCTCTCGACTTCACTCAGAATGATAACTATTCGCACGTAATTCGCGATCTATTAGTGTGCATTAGGGTGGTTATTTATCTCGGAGAGATAAATAAAACCCCCATCTGTGGGAGCATTCCTTCAGATGACTTTGTCACAAAACTAATTATTAAGCCAACTTAGTCATTGCAATAGTAATTATATCCTAAAAGATAATTACTTGTCAACACTATGCGTTTGTTAGACGTTAATAGTTAGACGTTAGGCGTAAAAACAAGAATTATTTTGTGACTATTTTATCAACAATGCCGTAGCTCAACGCCTCTCGCGCGCTTAAAAACCTGTCGCGCTCAGAATCACTCTCGATTTGAGTTTTAGTTTTACCAGTATGCTTGGCAAGTATCTCATTCAAACTGTCTTTGATTCGCAATATTTCTTTGGCATGGATAGCGATGTCGGTAGCCTGACCCTCCGTGCCACCCATCGGCTGATGGATCATAATCCGTGAATTAGGCAGTGCATAGCGCTTGCCCTTGGCGCCCGATGCAAGTAACACCGCAGCAGCAGAGGCGGCTTGGCCGATACAGATAGTTTCAACATCTGGTTTTACGAATTGCATGGTATCATAAATTGCCATGCAGGCCGTCACCGAACCGCCAGGACTGTTGATATAGAGCTTAATATCTTCCTTTTCGTCTTCACTGACTAAAAATAAAAGCTGGGCGATGATGATGTTTGCCGTGTCGTCGTCAATCGGACCGCCAAGCATTATGATTCTGTCTTTCAGCAAACGAGAGTATATGTCGTACGCTCGTTCACCAAATTGACTTTTTTCTATGACCGTAGGAATGAGATACGACATAAATAATTCCTTAATTTTGAGATTCGAGATTTGAGATTTGAGATTTTTGTATCAGCCAATCAACAACTTTTGTTAAGGATTCGTCTTTTTTAAGTTCCATCTTTTCGTTCTTGGCGATTTGGCTCAAAGACAATCCAATGAGTATATTTCTCCCTGCTTGCTTAGTGGTATCTTCATCGAATTTTTCCGGCGTTGATTCGACGTTCTCAAGATATTTTTCGAAGGTTATCCCTTGGCGAGTCGCAATCTCCTCGATCTGTTTTTTCAATCGCGCTTTTTCGCTTTCAACTAACGTCGCCGGCAAGTCAACTCGGGCAATTTTGATTAGTTTACCTATCAACTCGTCTTCAACGACCTGCTTGGCTTGTTTCTCTTTTTCGGCAATAATGCTTTTTTCAAGCAAGTCCTTTAAGTCTTTCAACGATTTTGCTTTTAGCTTTTTGGCCCAGCCGTCATCTACCTTCGGTAATATTACTTCTTCCACCTTCTCGGTTGTTACCTCGAAGTGATATTTGTTACCAGCAAATTGCTTGGCGTAGTAACCTTTCGGAAAAGTTATATCGAACTCACGCTTCTCGCCCTTCTTAGCTCCGATGATTTTCTCCTCAAAACCAGGGATTAGAGAATTGTCGCCCAAAATCACTGGGTGGTTCTTGCTCGCCAGTTGTTCAATGGCAATTTTCCTATCGAAACCCTGAAACGAAATGTCAACCTTGTCACCTTTTTTTGCACCCCTGGATACTTCTTTAAATTGCGCCATACGACGTGCTAAATCCTGTGTAGACTTGTCGATTTCCTCCGGCTTGACTTCTGTCGGTTTCTGAAGAGTGGGTGATAATTTAATTTTTTTATAATCACCAGTGAATTTCACCTCTGGAAGTATGTCAAACTCAATGGCAAAACTTAGAGATGTATCACCGTTTTCGATAAATTGCGGTTGTTTAATTATACTTATTGACGGCATCCCAAGGGGATTGAGTTTGTTTTTCTGCAACACCTCTCTTAGCCCTTCTCTAATTGCTTCCTCGGTAACCATATTCTGCAAGCGTCCGGCACCATATGCCTCGACAATCATTGTCTTCGGCGCCTTGCCTGGTCTGAAACCCGGGATGTTGACACCTCCCGAGATACGACTATAAATTGCTGCGTAGTGCTCTTGCATTTTACTATCCGGTACCGTAACTTCGGCACGAACATGGCTTTGTTTTTGAGTTAATTTTATTTCCATAACAAAAAGATTATATCCTACAACCAAGTTCAATATCAATAGCTACATTCTTACGTATCGATTTCCGTCCAATTACGTCTGTCTTTTTTGACACTTTTGAGTGGAATAATATATCTTTCAGGGTGACGTAGGAAAAGTAATGTGGCAAACTTGGACTTGCTTTTTTTCTGCCAGTACTCGTCGCTAACTTCTGCGTCTTTGCCATATTCCTGTCGCATTTTGGCAACAGCTTCTGGCGTTAGGTTGTCGTAGAACAGAACATTTTCGACCTCAACCTGCCCAATAATCTGACCATGAACCGGTTTAAGTAAGACGATGTCGCCCCTTTTTACTTTCTGGTACGGCATATGGCGAGTTTGACCCATGCGTAATTCAATGGTCTTTTCGCCTTTTATGATTTGTTCGATACTCACCCTGCTTCTAAAAACTGCTAAATGAGTCATGGGATATCCTTGACTTGAAATTAGCAGAAGAAAAACAAGAACGCAAGATTTTTGATTTAAGATTCAGGATTTATGAAGGGGTGCCAGAGAATATTATGATTTTATTGCTAATAACGTCTTCTACCAATGTACGTGCGAACGATAAGCTCTTGCGAGGGTCGATGTCGTCTGGATTTTCTGACAGATATTGCTTAAGTCCAGTTGTAAGCGCCTGACGAATCTCGGTATCAATATTTATTTTAGCCACACCTAATTCGATAGCCTTTTTGTAGTCACCATCGGACAAATTACTGGCGCCATGAAAAACCAGCGGTATCGATACTTTTTGGGAGATTGACGCCAGCACATCGAAATTTAGTTTCTCTTCGCCTGTTTGCTGACCATGCAAATTACCGAAAGCCACTGCTAAACTATCGCACTTGGTTTGTTCCACAAAGCGTGATGCAGTGTCGGGATCGGTGTAGTCGAGGCGACCGCCCTCTTTACCCACCGCACCGACCTCAGCTTCAACAGCGATATCTTTTTTATGCGCAACCTCAACGAGCGCTTTGGTCTTTTCAATATTTTCTTCAATCGGTAGTTTTGAGCCGTCAAACATTACGGACATGTATTTACCGCCCTCGACTAACATCATCGCCGTATCGAAGTCACCATGGTCTAAATGCAACACCACAGGTACCGATGATTTTTCCGCATAGGCAACAATGGCCGAAGACAAAGCCTCAAGACCAGCGTATTTTATCGCCTTCATTGATGTCTGAACAATCACCGGAGAACTGTTTTTTTCGGCTGCACCAATTATCGCTTGGGTTATTTCAAGATTATTGGTATTAAAGGCGCCAATAGCCACATTACTTCGGCGCGCTTCGCTTAAAAGCTGTTGACTGGTTGTTAGCATTTTCCTCCAATGCCGTTAGCCCCGGCAATTTTTTACCAATTAAATACTCACTCGACGCTCCCCCGCCGGTCGAAACAAAACTAAAGTTTCTTCTAAGGTTCAAATTATCAATAATTTGCGCCGTATCGCCTCCGCTAATAATCGTAGTAGCACGCAAGTTGCTAACAAATCGTGCAATTTCGTTGGAGCCATGGCGAAAGCGCATTTTTTCAGCCATTCCCAACGAGCCATTCCAGAACAGTGTCTTCGCATTTTTTATCACTGACTTAAACCGCACAATAGTATCAGGACCAATGTCAAAAGGAGGGGTGGAGGCAATAACGTTTTTGGTATATGGCACAATTCTTCCTTGCTTATCTACTCCATCGGTGGGAAACACCAATTTATCAACTGGCTCGGTCATAGCAACAAAATATTCATTGGCAGTTTTACCGCCAACCAAAATAGTATCGGCTTTTTTACGCAACATATTAATAACAGGAATTTTGTCTTTAATTTTTGCTCCTCCGATAATGGCAACAAACGGTTTCTTTTGGTTTAACAGCACCGGCTGTAAATGCTTTAGCTCATCAAGTAACTGAAGTCCAGCATATGCAGGTAAATATTTCGTAATTGCAACCAATGAAGCATGTTGCCTGTGGCTAGCAGAAAAAGCATCATTGATATACATCTCCGCTTCTTCGGCTAATATTCTCGCAAATTTACTGTCATTTGATTCTTCTCCTTTGTCAAAGCGAAGGTTTTCAAGCATAGTAATGCTCTTGCCAATATAGAACCTATTGCTGACAACTGGCGACTTTCCATCTGTCTTTTGTGAAACAACACGTCCAGCCTTAACAAGCTGTTTATGCTTGAGGATTTTCGCCAACTCGCTGGCAATAATCTTTAAGGACCATTTGTCTTTTTCGGAAACAGTTGGTCCGCTTTGTTTAGTCAAGACAGGACGTCCCCAATGTGTAATGATTATCACTTGCATAGCTCCATGACGCAACAACCATTCAATAGTTGGGATGGTCGCCAATATCCGAGCACTGTCGGAAGGTTTTCCATTTTCGTCCAGTGGAAGGTTATAGTCAACTCTAAGCAACACCTTCTTGTCTTTAACGTTGGCATTTCTGATTGTGAGCATCATTTGTTGTTCGATTGGTTGAATGTTTCTGCGATAGACACGAAATCAGCAAGTTTCAAACTAGCCCCTCCTACCAGCACACCATCCACACCCAACGCACCTGCAAATTCTGGCGCGTTATGACGGGTCACACTTCCACCATAGAGAATTGGCACGGCATTAGCAATACCGCGACTTGTTTTTTGTGCGATGATATTTCTAAGAGCCTCGATGATTACCGAAGCATAATAACCAGTTGCATTGTTACCGGTCCCAATGGCCCAAACTGGTTCATAGGCAATAACCATATCACGCCAACCATCTGAACCGATCCCTTTTGTCGATGCTTCAAATGATTTGCCCAAAGCACTATCGGAAACCGTCTTGTTTATCTCGTCCTGTTCTTTGCCCTCTACCCGAATCATCTTCTCTTCGCCAACCGCAACCACAGGCAATAAATGCAAATTTAACGCGGTCTGCAACTTGGCTACGATTTGTGCGTCGTCCTCTCCAAATACACTGCGTCTCTCGCTGTGGCCGAGAAGAACATACTGCACTATGCCCTTAAGCATATTGCCCGATACCTCGCCAGTGTAAGCTCCCTCCAATTTAGAATACATATTTTGTGAGCCAAGGTTGACTCTGTTGTATTTTTCTTTAATAGGCATTAACCAAGGGAAAGGAGGGAAAATAACAATCTCAACCCCACTTAAACTCTCTGTTCTTCTTTCGATACTCCCAGCCAACATCATCGCCTCACCATAGGTCGTATTCATTTTCCAATTACCTAAAACATATTTCTTTTTCATATGCTTGATTCCCCCTCAATATTATATAGCTTATATTCTGAGCGAAGTCGAAGGATTTCATTTAATAATAATCTGCGCAACCTCACGATAAGTCACCAACAATATCAATGCTATCAACAGCACGAATCCAACCATGTGGATAGTGGCCTCCACCTCTGTCCGCACAACTTTTCTGCGAATTACACCCTCAAGAAATATTAAGACTGCACGACCACCATCAAGAGCGGGAAACGGCAGAATGTTGATCAACCCCAAATTCACAGAAATGATTGCAATAAGTTGAATAACATATACCCAGCCAAGCTTTATTGCCTCACCGGTGAAGCTATAAATACCCACAGGACCAGAGACTTGTTTGGCTTGTTCCGAAATCTGCCCGTGGCTAATGAGAGTTCCAAGAAATCCGCCGATAAGCTTCATTATCATAACGACAATCAGCCACACTTCCTGCGCAGCGGCTTTAAGTGATGCGAAAAATCCTAACTTCACCATAGTGCCACTTCCACCCAATGCCACACCAAGAGCCGGTTTGTCGGAATCGTTTGATAACTGCACGTTTGAGATAATATTTTTACCATTGTGGTAATAGTTAATCGTCACTTCTTTGCCTCTGTTGGCACTAGTAAACTCGGAAAAACTTTCAGCGCTACTAAAACCATTAATCAAATCACCGGTAGTAAGACCAATCGCCTTCGCCGGACTACTATCCACAACCGACGCTACCAACACTTGATTCGTTTTACTGCCTTGCAGAGAGTTTGGATCGAGCGCGACTGGAGTCATTCCGACCATATAACCGACCACAAACAACAAATATGCCAAGAGGAAGTTCATAACTACACCCGCCACCACAATCAGCAACCTTCGTCGGGCTTTTTGATTATTAAAAGCGCGAGGGTCTTTGGCGTCATTGTCCTCGCCAAGCATTTTGACATAGCCACCCAGAGGTATGATGTTTATTTTAAATTTAGCGCCGTTTTTTTCTCTGCTCCAAATGGTCGGCGGAAACCCGAAAGCAAATTCTTCTACCTTGACGCCCATCCACCGCGCCATAAAAAAGTGCCCTGCTTCATGAACAAAGACTAGCAAGCCAATTATGAAAATGAATACTATGAGAGTTAACATAAGAGAGTTTAAAGTATAAGGTATAAAGTCGAAGGTTTAAGAAGATTTCCGAACTACAAGAATCACTTTAAACTTTCTATCTTAAACCTTATACTCTGTCAGACTTTTTCAATTTCCTTCGATTTTGATTCTGTTAATTCGTCGATTTTTTCGTTGAATTTCTTTATCAAATCGTTGAGGTCTTTCTCGGCACGGTAGCGATCATCTTCGGTAGCGCTACCAGCTTTCTCCTCGATTAGTATTGTTTGCCACATTTTTTGTCGTGCGTTTCTTAGCGCCACCCGAGCCTCTTCGGCTTGGCCGTGAACCAACCGCGTTAATTCTTTTCGTCTTTCTTCGGTTAATGGTGGGAGTTTAATCCGCAAGCTCTTGCCATCGTTGACCGCCGAGAGTCCTTTGCCCGAATTGGCAATGGCATTTTCAATATCACCCATGGCATTTTTATCCCATGGCTGAACCACCAGTTGCGATACATCTGGCGTTGAAATAGATGCCATTTGCTTAAGTGGTGTTTGAGTGCCATAGTAAGAAACTTGGATATTTTCAATTAATGATGAACTCGCCCGACCGGTCCTAAGTTTTGAAAATTCATTCGAAAGAGTCACGATAATAGAATCCATTTCCCCTTCAAGAGCACGCAAATTAAATGCCATATTTTCCTTTCTATTATATTATGCCTGAAAAATACCTCCATGGGTAGAGGGGCGATTCTTTGGGGGGCGGTTTTGATTGCAAAATAGAACCCTTATTCGCCGATGACGAAACGTGTGAAACGCTTAATAACAATATTTTCGCCGATTTTGGCGATTTTTTCAGTTAGAAGATCTTGCACTGTCTTGCCTGGCTCTTTTATTAAATCCATCTTGAGCAGATCATCAAGTTTATCTGAATCAAGCGATGCAACCTGCAGAGCAAGGTCGTGAACAAATTCTTTAAATTCTGGGCTACGGGCAACAAAGTCGGTTTCACAGTTTACTTCAACCATTGCCCCAATTTTGCCAAAATGAGTGTATGTTTCTACAAGCCCCTGGCCAGTTGTACGCTCCGATTTCTTGGTGGCGATGTCTAGCCCACGTTTCTTTAAATTTTCGAGAGCTTTCTTCTCATCACCATCAGCAGTTTGCAACGCATCGGCAATATCGGACATTCCAGCGCCAGTAAGGTCTCTTAATTTTTTAATTTGATCGATATTACTCATAATAACCACTCCTGTGTCATGCTGAATTAATTTCAGCATCTCTTGGATTTTGATCCTGAATCACCCGTCTCGGCTGGACCGAGCCGAGGTCCAGACAGAAGTTCAGGATGACATATTGTTTATTGTTTTGTCTTAATATCAGATTTCTTCTCGGACGATGTGTCCTTCTTAGCAACAGCATTTGTTGCGATCGCTTCGCCGAATTGACCAAAAACTATTTTCATTGCCCTTACCGAATCGTCGTTGGCAGGAATTGGGAACTCGATTCCTTTAGGGTTAGCATCGGTATCAAGCACGGCCACGACAGGGATACCAACTGCGATAGCTTCTCGTACCGCTGCTTTTTCTTTGTGAGGGTCAGCCACAATCATAACGTCGGGTAAAGATTTTAACGTAATAATGCCCTCCATGTTAAATTTTGACCGTTCGATAGCGCTAGATATGTCTTGTTTTTCCTTTTTTGTTAGAGGGTGTTCAGCATCTTCTTTCGCCAAACTATCTTCAAGGGTTTTGAGTTTTTTAATATTCTTCTCGATCGTTTCGAAATTAGTAAGAGTCCCGCCAAGCCACCTATTGGTAATATACGGCATGTTGGCTTCTTTGGCGGCCTCTATTATCGCACTTTTGGCTTGTGGCTTGGTGCCAACAAACAGAAACGTTGAACCCTTGGCTGACTCACGCGCAATAAATTCCAAGGCATTTTTCAAACATTCTTGAGTTTTTTCCAAGTTGATTACGACAACTTTCTCTCTGACTTCGAAAAAATTATCACGACCGCGAGCATCGGAGTATTGTTTCTTGTGACCAAAATGAAACCCAGCTTCAAGCATTTCCTGAAGCGAAGGAATTGTTGGAATATTCATGATAAATTAAATTTACTATAAGTTTGCAATGGAGTCAACACCCGAAACCGAAGGGCAAACTGGTGATAGGTGACAAGTTGGTCTGGACGGGCTTGATATTGAACACTATCTCTGATACTATTTGAATAGTTAATAAAAAGATAATGATATGAAAAAAGATATTCATCCCAAGTGGTACCCGGAAGCCAAAGTGCAGTGCAACTGTGGCAACAAATTTGTAACTGGTGCCACAGTACCCGAGATAAACGTTGAAGTTTGCAATAGTTGCCATTCCTTCTTTTCGGGTAGCCAAAAAATTGTTGATACTGCCGGTCGCGTTACTAAGTACGAAGAGCGGTTGAAGAAAATGCAAGGTTTCCAAAAGAAACTGAAAACTAAATCTAAATAACAACTGGAAGTAAATTGTTATCCTGAACTGGCCCGCCCTGAGCGAGGCCGAAGGGTTTCAGGGTCTGACACAGAAGCGCCATTCTGAGCACTCCAGATAGCAATCAGGAAAAGGGATCCCTCGGCTTCGCTCGGGATGACTCTAGTGAGTCAGATTCTGAACTAAATTCAGAATGACATCGAATATATGATTAATAATATCGACACTCTTAATACCATCGCCGAAAACGAAGCATTGGTGGCTTCATCGGATGATGCGGACATAAAAGAACTCGCTTACGAGGAAATTAGCGAACTTAAAACAAAATTGTTTAACGACTCCCAAACTCGACATGAAGATGGCGCTATTTTGGAAATTAGAGCTGGCACAGGTGGCGATGAAGCCGAATTGTTCGCAGGGGATTTAGTTAGAATGTATTTGCGAGCTTGCGAAAAACAGGGCTGGAAAGTTAGCGTTATGAACAGCCAAAGAACTCCGATTGGTGGCTATAAAGAATTTATTTGCGAAATATGCAGTTCAGATGCTTACGGCATTTTGCAGTATGAAAGCGGTGTACACCGAGTCCAGAGAATTCCTTCTACTGAAAAATCCGGTCGCGTTCACACTTCGGCCGCCACCGTCGCAGTACTACCCAAAGTCAAGCCAACCGAAGTTAACATCAGCGAACAAGATTTACGTATTGATGTTTTCCATTCATCCGGTTGCGGTGGGCAAAGCGTCAACACCACCAATAGTGCCGTGAGAATCACACATATTCCTTCGGGTCTTGTGGTTAGCTGCCAGGACGAGCGGTCACAACTAAAAAATAAAGACAAGGCAATGTCAATATTACGCTCTAGACTTTATGAGACAGAGAACAACCAAAAGCTTGCGACTATTTCAAAAAATCGTAAAGACCAAGTTGGCTCCGGCGACAGGTCAGAAAAAATACGAACGTACAACTACCCCCAAGATAGAATCACTGACCACCGTTTGAATAAATCGTGGGGGAAGATGGATAAAATCCTCGACGGTGATTTATTAACCATTGGCCAAGCGCTAAAAGACTATTATGTTGAACAAAACTATCAAGAAATCCTCAAAGAATCGCAGTTGGAACCAAATTCTTTGTCAAGTATCCAATAAGCTAGACAAGGTCTCTGATAATGCAAGTTACGAGGCACAAGAAATCGCCTCTTTTGTGTCGGGCAAAGACGCTACTTGGCTAGTTAGCCACGGCGATGCCAGTGTAGTCGCACCTGTGATCAAACGGATTGGCGTGATAGTAAAGAAAAGATTACGGGGCGAACCACTCTATTATATTTTAGGTCGGTGTGAGTTTTGTGGATTATCGATAGTTGTTGACAAGAATGTTCTCATTCCCAGACCGGAAACCGAGATGTTGGTAAAGGAAGCTATATCTACATTGTCATTGCGAGGAGCAGAAGCGACAAAGCAATCTGAATCTATTCGATGGGATTGCCACGCTCCTACTGTCGCTCGCAATGACAACAACAGGGGCCCGATTCGCATTCTCGATGTCGGTACCGGTAGTGGTGCTATTGCAGTAGCAATCGGAGATTACTGCTTACGCAATAATGTTGATGTTAAAATTATTGCCAGCGACATATCAAAAAAAGCATTAAATGCTGCACGGAAAAACATCAGGAAATATCAGTTAGAAAATATTGTCGATCTCCAACACTCCGATTTACTTAGTGGTATCGACGAAGAATTTAACATCATCACTGCCAACTTGCCATATGTCGAAACGGATAAAATCGATGGTCTGCCGGATCCGGGACTGGCGCTGGATGGTGGAAAGGATGGTTTTGATTTGGTTGCCAAGCTCCTACACCAAATCTGTGATAAAAAAACACTTACAAGCGGTGGCGTTGCGCTTTTTGAAATCGGCCACAACCAAGAACAATTATTCAAGAATACTGCTATCTCATTATTCCCAAACGCTGAGATAATTACCATTAAAGACCTTGGGGGTTACCCGCGTATCGGAAAAATATTATTTCGGTATTAGGACGATAACTATTCATTGCGTTCGGTCAGTTTAACCTTAACTGTTTTATCCTTGCCATCGCGAATGAATTTGATGCTTACCTCATCACCTGGCGTGAAGTCGCGCAGGGCAGACACTAATGATAGATTTTTCCCGATTGCTTTACCATTAATTTCAGTAATTATATCGCCTTCTCGCAAACCGGCTTTATCGGCTGGACTTCCGGAAACAATCGCCTGCGTGCCACTGGCTGTGTCTGATGCAATTAAATATCCATCGCTGACAGGTAGATTATTTATTTTCGCGATGTCTTTGGTAATCTCAATAGTATTTACACCCAGCAATGGTCTAACAATTTTACCGGTTTTCTTGACCGATTCAATGGCGCTTTTAGCAACATCAATAGGTATGGCGAAACCTATCCCCTCCGCACTACCTTTGGAAGCAGTAACGGTGTTGATACCGATAACTTGTCCTGCAATATTGACGAGTGGTCCACCAGAATTTCCGAGGTTGATAGCTGCATCGGTCTGGAGAAGACCGTCAAGCGATTCTGTATTTTGGCTGTTCGAGTCACTTGCAACAACCGACCTTCCCGTCGCTGAAAGAACACCAGTGGTAACAGTATTCTGATATTCACCCAACGCGTTACCAATAGCAATAACCCTCTGCCCAACTTTCATGCCATCCGAAGATCCAAGTTTGACAACCGGCAACCCCTTGGCGTCAATTTTTATTACAGCTAAATCGAGAGTCGGATCTTGCGCAACCACAGAGGCGTCGTATGTTTTTCCATCTGTCATTACAACGGTGTACTTTGCGCTTGAGTCAGAAACAACATGTTTATTGGTGACGATAAGTCCATCGGAAGTGATAATAAAACCGGTACCTCCACCCTGTTGTTCGATGGTTTTTCCGCTTTGACCATAAAAACCGAATGGATCGTTAACACTAACGTTTTTTGTAAATATTACACTGACCACTGCCGGCGACACATCCTTGACCACTTGGATAGTGGCAGAGTCCTCTTCGACCGTCACCTTTTGTGTGTTGACAACATCACCGACTAAATTCTTGAATTGCGAAATGCCTAGTTTTTTTTGAAACGTCTCTGGCGTGCTTGCCACCACCACCATTCCGATAATTCCTCCAAAGAAACCCATCAGCAAACTTAAAACGATCACCGCCGGACCATAAGGACGCCGACTCCCACGACCAACAGGCTGTTCCTTGCCACTCTTGGATACAATTCTTAAGTTTTTTATATTGAATTTCACATCAACCTCCTTTAGTAATATCGTCTGAGCAAGTGTAATCACGCGTCGAAGACAATTCCATGGTATCACCCTTCGACTCGGGAGTACCCTCGCTCAGGAAATATTTATGCTCGAACACTCACTATATCATTTTTTTGACTGCATCGGCAACTGCCTCAGGATCTGCTTTTCCACCACTCTGGCGCATGACTTGGCCAACAATAAACCCAATCGCGTTTTGCCTACCGGCTTTGTAGTCAGCTACCGCTTGCGGGTTATTATCGACAACCTGTCTGACCGTATCGTTGAGTTGCGATGAATCCAATCCGCCCGCAAACCCGCCTTTTTCAATTGCATCTTTGACTGACAGGTGTTGCTCTATGCTCATCTTGATAATTGGTTGAATGGCAGGTTGGCCGATAACCTTATCTTCAATCGCTTTTGCTAAGTCGGTGACAAAATTGATTGGCAAGGAACGTATCGCTTCAATGTTTATTATCAAATTGATCGATCGCAACAGTAATTGCGGACTTGGTTCTGTTTGATAAAGCTCATCTGTCTTTGATAACAAAACACTGTCACTTAACAACGTATCAATATCTTGTTGAGAAATTCCTGAAGATCGTAACTTATCGATTTTTGCGTCGATGGATTCAGGAAGAGCGATATCAAATAATTTGTCGATATTATTGAGCGGTGCGATATCCGGCTCGGGAAAATATCTGTAGTCGGGCGCCAGTTCTTTAGTTCTCTGAGATATGGACTGACCCTTGGCGTCATCCCAGCCTCGTGTTTCTTTTATAACTTTTTCGCCAGAATCGATAACCGCTGACTGCCGCTCAATTTCGTATTTAAGCGCCTTTTCCACCATCAAGAACGAATTAAGGTTTTTAATCTCCACGGGGGTACCTAGTTCAGTGGCAGGAGATAAGTGACAAGTGATAGGTAGATCAGATGATTGTTGCGCAGCAACTCCATCATTTTGACATTTGAGATTTGAGATTTGAGATTCTGTGACGCTAATGTTAGCGTCACAACGCAAGTGCCCTTTTTCCATATCGCCGTCCGAGATGCCAAGATATCGCACTATTAGTCGCAGACGTTGCATAAACTTCTTAGCTTCTTCGGGGGAAGTGATTTCCGGTTTAGTAACAACTTCCAACAGAGGCGTGCCCGCGCGGTTAAGGTCAACTAGTGACGATACTCCATCGCGACCGTGAATTAGCTTTCCGGCATCTTCTTCCAAGTGGATTCGTTCCAGATGGATATCATGACCATCAATATTAACCTTGCCACCACCAACAATTGGCTGGTCGTACTGGGATATCTGGTACCCTTTGGGCAAATCAGGATAGAAATAATGCTTTCTGTCAAATTTTGTAATAGTTGCGATATCACCCTCAAGGAATTTTCCCAACTTAACAGCCCATTCAATTGCTTGTTTGTTGGGCACCGGTAAAACTCCCGGAAAGCCCATACACACCGGACAAACGGTTGTATTGGGTTCTTTGCCCTCCGCATTGTTGTCGCAACCACAAAACATCTTGCTCTTCGTCTTGAGCTGCACATGGATTTCTAAACCTATTGTTGGTGTGTACTTCATACTCGTTGTCATTTTGACCGAGTGTAATCACGAGCGGAGAAATCTCTTTCTATCTCATGGCAAGGGATCCCTCGACAAGCTTCGGGATGACACCTGAATCGTGTTTCCTATTGTTTTATAATATCCCCAATCCTCTTAAGGCTTTTTTGAAATTATTGATAGCGTGTTGGGCTTGGTGGTGCAGGAATTCGTAGTTGTGCTCGTGAACCAAACGGTTGCGTTCCTTGTGGCCCTCCCATGCTGATTGATATGACTCATGGTCGCGGAACATTTTTTCTGAATTCTTTAACCGCTCGCCCAATGTCTGACCATGCGCACCGATACCCTTTAAGCAATAATCCAACAATTTATCGGCGCCGATAACTGCCGCTTGGAAATGGCTCGGCCCTCCGGCTTTCATGGTATCTTCGACATTCTTCCAGCGTTCGGTAATTTCTTGACGGTTGATACGATTATTTAAGCTTTGACCGCCACCGGAAAATAGGTTTTTGAAAAACCGCCCTATACCCCACACAATTTTTGTTTCAAATGATTCTTGTTGTTTCATATTATTCCTAGGTCATTGCGAGGAGCAGGAGCGACGAAGCAATCTGACACACCAGTGTCATCCCGAGAGAGCGGAGCGAACCGAGGGATCCCTTGAATTAGGTAGGAGATCCTTCGGCTTCACTGCGTTTCGCTCAGGATGACGATTACATCAGATTGCCGCGTCCGCTATCCAGCGGACTCGCAATGACAGGCTAATTATCAATAATTATGTTGATGCGACCATCTCTTCGACTCGCCCAGCAAAATCCAAAACCGCTTCATCTGAGTTTACATTGCCGGTAATCTGTAAACCAACTGGCATGTTATTACTTGTACCACACGGAATTGAAATTGACGGTAGCCCCGCAATATTTGCCGGTACTGTGTAAATATCACTCAAATACATTTGCATTGGGTCGGCAGATTTTTCGCCAAGCTTAAAAGCTGTGGTGGGCGTGGTTGGGTCAATAATAAAATCAACTTTTTCAAAAGCATTTACAAAATCTTCGATAATTAACCTTCTTGTAGCCTGTGCTTTTTTATAGTATTTATCTATGAACCCGGCAGAAGACGCGTAGGCACCAAGAATAATACGACGCTTTGCCTCACTGCCCAAATAATGCGAGCGCGAATCAAGATATACGCCCAATAAATCAGTTACACTCCCGTCTTTAATACTTGAGAGTCCATACTTTATACCATCAAAACGCGCCAGGTTACTTGAAACCTCTATTGGCATAATAATATAATATACCGCCAGGGCGTGCTCTATGTTTGGCAGGCTGATGTCGATAACTTCATAACCTGCTTGGCTGATTTTTTCAATGGAATTTTTTACGGCCTCCTTGACGCCCGGTTCTAAGTTTTCATTGTCGATATGCCGGCGAACCACGCCGATTTTTGGCTTGTCGGTTTTGCTTACTAATTCCCGGTTTGTGCTGGTGACATCTTTTTTGTCATGTCCGGCAATAGCGTTGTAAACAATTTTTGCGTCAGCGACATTTTTGGTCATTGGCCCGATTTGGTCAAGACTTGACGCCATGGCGATTAGACCATAACGTGATACACGGCCGTACGTTGGCTTAAAGCCAACAATGCCACAAAAAGCGGCTGGTTGACGTATTGATCCACCAGTATCGGAACCCAAAGATGCGACACAAAGATCATCGGCTACTGAAGCAGCAGAGCCACCGGACGAGCCACCTGGCACCTTGGTTTTATCGTGAGGATTCAATGTCGAACCATAGGCAGAATTTTCCGTGGAAGAACCCATAGCAAACTCATCCATATTATTTTTACCGATCATAACTGCGCATTGCGATCGCAACTTATCAATAACCGTTGCATCATAGGGCGGAATATAATCTTCCAAAATCTTTGAGCCGGCAGTCGTCCGCAAACCCTTTGTTGATATCGCATCTTTAATACCAAACGGTATACCGGTGAGTGGTTGAATATTTCCAGCCGATATCATTTCATCGGCTTTTTTAGCGGAATCGAGAGCTCCACTTTCATCGATGGTTATATAAGCATTAAGATCGCTACGTTTGGCACGTTCCAAGTACTCTTTGGTTAGTTCAACCGCAGAGATTTCTTTAGATTTTAATTTCGTTGATATTGCAGTTATTGAGTTGTTCATTTTTCACCGCCAAATACCGCCGGTACTTTGATGCTAGTACCGTCCGTCTGTGGAGCGTTTGAGAGAAGTTCTTGAGTGCTGGCTTTGCTGGAAACGGCACAATCTTCGCGAAGCTCGGACCGAGCAGTTGAAGGTTGAAGGTCGAAAGTTGAAGGTGGGTTCGGCAATTTATCCACATATTCCAATATTTCGACGAGTTGACCTGTGAATTTTTCAACTTCTTCGGGCGTCAAATGAAGCCTCGTTAATTGTGCAACATGTTCGACTTCTTCTTTTGAGATCTTTTGCGACATAGTTATATCTTATCAAACATCAATGTTGATGCAATGTATTTTGGCCTAGGTCATTTTCAGAAAAGCTTCTTCTGTGATTATTTTAACATCGAGTTTATGAGCTCTGTCAATTTTGCTCCCGGGATCACTGCCTGCAACAACGTAATCAGTTTCTTTACTGACGCTCGACGAGGTACTGCCACCGAGCCCCCTAACCTTGTCCTCGGCTTCACCGCGAGTAATGGTTTCCAGCCCACCGGTGAAAACAAAAGTTTTGCCTTTTAGTGGCCCATTTTTGGATGCCTTTTCCGGATTGGTGATACTGACGCCACTTGCTATCAGCTCGTCGATAATATGACGGTTGTCAGTATCGGCAAAATAATCGGTTATCGATTTTGCCACTTTATCACCAATGCCATAGACCTTATTATTGTCATCGAATGACGCCGATAATACTGCATCAAGACTTCCAAAATGTTCCGCTAAGTCAAAAGCGGTTTCTTCACCAACCATCGGGATACCAAGAGCATTGAGAAAACGACCAAGCTCGATGGTTTTTGATTTGTTAATAGATGCGATTATATTTTGCGCCGATTTATCGGCAAAACGCTCGAGCGGTCTAAGATCCTCAACCTTAAGCGTGAATATATCTGTGTAGTCCCTCACGAGACCCTTGCTTAAAAGTTGTTCAAGTATTTTCGGCCCCAGCCCCTCAACGTCAAATCCTGATATTGATACGAAGTGGTGTAGCTGTCGTAACTTCACCGAAGGTAAACTACGATCGTGCACTTTGTATGCAACTTGGCCTTCTTTGCGAACAACCTTCACGCCCTCGTAATAGCGTGGCATTTGCCATTTCTTCGCACCCTTCGGTCGCATTTTGTTAAGCACTTCAACAACCTCAGGAATAACATCACCAGCTTTTTGGATAATAACAGTATCGCCAATGCGAATATCTTTTCTGTCTATTTCGTCTTGATTGTGCAACGTCGCCTTAGAGACTGTCGACCCGGCTAAGAGTACAGGTTTAAAGATTGCCACCGGTGTTAATGTACCCGTACGACCAACTTGCAGTTTAATATCTTTAATGATGGTCGTTGCTTGTTCGGGAGCAAATTTATAAGCGATCATTCCACGTGGCGCCTTGCCAACAACTCCAAGTTTTTCCCTTAACTTTTCGCCATCCACCAGAGCGACAATTCCATCGATCTGATAAGGCAGTGAACCCTTTTTCTTTCCCCAATATTTGTGAAAATTCACTACATCTTGCAACTTCGGGCAATATTTATTTTGGTTGATAATCGGAAACCCCAAACTGTGCGCTATTTTATGCTCCTGTTTATGTGTTGTCTGGCCGAGATTCGTAATTAGTTCATATACAACAAACTTCAGTTTACGACTAGCGGTGACCTGCGGGTCGAGTTGGCGAATAGAACCAGCGGCGACATTACGTGGATTGGCAAACTCGGGTAAACCGGCTTTCTTCTGAGCTAAATTAATACTATCCAAGGTTTTTTTATCTATATAAACTTCACCCCTGACTTCGAAGTCGCCATGAGACGCATGATGATAGTATTTTGACGATGCGTCAAGTCGTAATGGGACAGCATCAATAGTCTTGATATTAGCAGTAACGTCTTCACCAACCTTGCCGTCGCCACGAGTCGCCGCTTGTTTCAATAATCCACCGTGGTAAATTAGCGATATTGCCAATCCATCCATCTTAAGTTCTGCAAAATAACCTCCGACGATGTTTTCGGCGTTGATTATTTTTTCCGCCCGAGCTTCCCACGCCTGCATCTCTTCTTTGGAGAATGCATCTGTCAGCGAAAGCATCGGCGCTGAGTGTGTTACTTTGGCAAATTTCTCAAGGGCTTTTCCGCCAATACGTTGAGTCGGAGAATCTAGTGTTATGAGCGACGGGAACTTGTCTTCTAACTCCTGTAATTCATGCTTCAAAGAGTCAAGCGCTTCGTCCGAAATCTCCGGCATATCTTTGACATGATAAAGATAGCGATGCCGATCAATTTCCTTACGCAACAGTGCGACTCTTCTTTTTGCTTCTTCTATGTTCATACTTCAATAATACTATAAATAATAGCGATAGTAATAGATATCTACACACAAAAAGAAGTCCTTCGACTCAGGAGTACCCTCGCTCAGGACGATTTGAAACAGCTGTGCAGTTTCAAATCGGGAATCTTTCTAGTAAATCCGAAATACCCCAAATGCGTGAGGTTCTACCTCGCAACGCAAGATATATCCCATACACACATGCAACCACAATCGCCAGATTAAATAATCGCCCCAAGTATGGATACAAATAACCTTGTGCAATAGTATCAAGCATTAGTAGGATTACGTTACCCAGTATTGTTACCACGAATATCATAAAACCGTGTCGCACATGGAAAGCGGAAAACCGATCGTCTTCCGACACCAAAACCAATGGCACTAAAAACAATAGGCTTAAGTAGCTCAAACTTGTCACCAAACGACCTCCGAGTGTCGGATGAAAATCCATCTCCCTCCTTGAACAAATCAATAATTCTCGCCACCAAGGTTCGAACGATAACTCAATCTAAATTATTTAATGAAACCGCCGATGATTGGCAATGGCTTCATTTCACCGTTGGCAGCATTGATTATCCCAAGGATAGTCCAAACCAACGCGACAATACTGACTATTGGGAAAAGCACAGCACCAATACCAATTGTAATTAGTGCTAGCACCCAAACAGCTGCCCACAAGATTACATCGGCAATAAACAAAACCATACCCTGTTTGGCATGAAATTGAGCGAATTTGCTCTTAGGAGCCGCCAACATTGGCACTAAAAACAAAATACCCAAGTAACCGATTATTGCAAGCGCCTTGTTCTGCTCAACGTCGCCACCACCTGTGCTTGGTGTTTTCACAACTTCGGCTTCCTTTTTCTCTACGGCTTTTTCTTCCATTCTTGCCCCCATTATTTATTACTTATTTTCTTCTGATTTAAAATCGACTTTGGGAGGTTCAGCCACTTTACCTTCTTGGCCCTTAGGCGGTTCATACATCGGCATTTCTTCGAAACCAAGTTTCTTGGCCATTAAGTTAGTTGGAAATACCTGCATTTTGTTAAGCAAATCTCTCACACTACCGTTATAATACCTACGCGAGGCTTCTATCTTGTCCTCAGTGACCGTCAGCTCGTCTTGTAGCTTTGAATAATTTTCCGACGCTCGGAGTTGCGGATAGTTTTCCGCTACTGCGAAAAGCGACTTAATGGTATCGGTCAATTGATTCTCTGCCTTGGCCTTGTCTGCCAGCCCCTTAGCTTGCATTGCCTGCGAGCGCGCCTGCGTTACAGCCGTGAATACTATTGATTCGTGCTTGGCATAACCCTTAACTGTTTCTACTAAGTTAGGAATTAAATCGTACCTTCTTTTTGATTGGACCGAAATATCGCTAAGTGCCTCCTTGGCTCTATTTCGTAAGATTACCAAACTATTGAATGCTACAATTACCCACAACAATATTACCGCAACAACTGCAACCAATACCCATACTATTATCATTATTGCTCCTTTAATTTCATTCTACTTATTCTTATTGGTTAGACAATGCCACCGATGGGCTTAACGTAACCAGAAATCCCTTGGCGGTTTCAACGCTCTTTACATTTTCTGGCCCTTCTTTGAAAATCGCGCTTAATTCATAATTTGTGCCGTCTTCGCTTTTATACCCATAATAATAATCGGAGCCACCCGGGTCTGTCGGAACCTTGTCGAGATATTGAGTAACAAGACTGTTTAATGGGCAATTTTCGTCCTGAGTTCTAGTAAGCGTTTTGCCTTCAGGATACTTGCCATTTGCAAGATAATATTGCTCCAAGGCCTTTTGAATTTTGTCCAAGTCGGCGAGACGGACGGAATCTTCATCGCCGATACCAGCGTTAATAGTAGATGCACCACCTGAATTTTGTGTAGAACTATTCTTATTAAAGAATATAAAATATGCACCAGCGACGATAGCTATTATCAACAACACCACAATAACAACCCCGCGAGAAGATTTCCTGTGTGGTTCAGGGTTGTTCGTCTCTGGTGAAGAAGTTGGTACTTCCTGTGCCGTAGGTTGAGTAACGCCACCGAGAACTGGCTGTACTTCGGCTGATTCGGGAGTAATTGCGGATGGTTCATTCGGTACCGGTTCAGAGGGGGCTTGTGGCGTTTGGGGCAGGCCCGCCTGCAACGTTGTAGCAACTTCGGGCAGGCCCGCCTGCGATGACTCGGCAGTGTCGGGCAGGGGACTGAATTTTGGTAGTGGCTCAGCCACGCCACCGGTGGTGGCTGGATTCTGTGGAGCAGTTGCTCCAGAAGGATTCTTATCAAGAATATTATTTAGAAAATTTCCGTCACTCTGAGATTGGGCAGGGGGAGTTGATTGAGTCTCTTGGATAGGCACTTCTGGTGGCACAGTAGCCACTTCGGCGTTTTGCTTTTGCCACTCATCATCGTTACCCCAATAATCTTGAGCCATAGTTTTCTCCTTGTTCAACACCATTATACAACTATTTTGACTTTTTAACTTCAATCATCGCTTTATCTAATTGCGGATCATTGCCTGTATCGCTATCGGTATCACTTAGACCGACTTCTATGTCAGGTGTGATACCGGTTGCATCAATCTGGCGACCTACTGGCGTCAACCATTGGGCAATGGTCAGTTTTAGAGCAGACCCAGAATCAAAATCCTTCAGAACTTGAACGGTGCCCTTGCCAAACGTTTTCTCGCCAATAACCGTTCCTCTGTGAAGATCTTGTATTGCGCCGGCAAAAATCTCACTAGCCGATGCCGACCCACCATTGACTAGCACCGCAATCTTTTCATTGCCTAAAACAGGATCTTGAGTGGTGGTCATTTTCTCGACATTACCCTGTTTTGGCTTCTGTTCCACCACCACCGAATTCTTTGGAAGGATTACACCCAACATATCAATGGCTTTATCCAATAGACCTCCGGGGTTGTTGCGTAAATCAAAAATAACATATTTAATATTTTTTTCTTTAATTTCTTTAGCAACTTTGTCCAGTTGAGCATATGAATTGTCGCCAAATTGGCGAATTGTGACAACAGCAATTTCGCTTTTTACTTCATATGACACATCATCAACATTTATTGCCTCGCGAGTAATAGTTATATCTCGAGGATCCTTTTCACCCTGACGAAGAATTTTCAATGTTACTTGTGTGCCGTTTTTACCACGAATTTTTAGGACCACTTCATTTAGCGACATATTTTCCGTGTAAGCGTTATCTACTGCAATAATTTTATCACCAGGTTTCAGCCCAGCTTTTTGAGCCGGCGAACCTTCGAGTGGAGCAATAATCGAAGGGACTCCATTACGCCTTCCGATCTCCGCGCCAATACCCTCGAGCTTGCCATTTAAGTCATTTTTAAAAGAAGCGGATTCATCTGGTGTCATAAATGAGCTATAGGGGTCGTCGAGAGAGTTAACCATTCCGTTGATTGCGCCATAGAGTGCCTTCTGAGCATCGATCGGTTTGAGATAGTTTTGAGAAACTTCGTTATAAATATCCCAGAACAACCCAAAGTTGACATCGCTGGGTCGTCCTAAATCAGTATTAACAAGTCTCGGGATATAGCGCTTGTCAAGTTGAAGATTAGCGTGACCGAACAAATATCCAAACGCAAAAGCTACCAACAGCAAAACTGTGGTCCCCAATCGGACGCTCATTTTCGGCTTGTGTATATTTTTTTGCATTACATATGAATTATATCACAGCAGAATCTATGACACCACCGCCCAATAATTGGTCATCACTGTAAAAAACAATCGATTGGCCCGGGGTAACAGCGCGCTGGGAAGTTTCGAGCTTGACAATTGCAGTGTCATCTTTAATTGTTACAGACGCTGACACCGGTGCATGGTGGTACCTAATGACGGCTTGAATTTTGGCAGTAGGGGAGAGTAGGCGATTTGGTTTTTCAACAAGCCAATTGAGATTATTTGCCACAAGTCCCTTTGCAAAGAGTCGCTTACTAGCTCGAGGCGCCACAGTCAATATATTTGTACTCACGTCTTTATCCACAACGTAGTAGGGGATCCCTCCGCCGGGTGACGCGCCCTTCCTTTGCCCTTGCGTGTAAAACCACACACCGTTGTGTTGACCGATTTTCTCGCCAGATTCCGTTACGACATCGCCAGTTTTTTGGGGCAGTTCAGTTTCAAGGTACGCTCGTACATCTATTGGGCCTATAAAACAAATACCTTGACTATCTTTTTTGTCAGCCACTGGCAAATGTAGTCGCTTCGCGATCGCTCGAACTTCAGATTTTTTGAGATCGCCGATGGGAAATAATATTTTTTGCAATACTTTCTTGTCAATATCCCACAGAAAATAGGATTGATCTTTAGTTAGATCGACACCGGTTAGAAGCTGGCATAGACCGTGATTAGTGATATGTGATTGGTGGTCTGAAGCATTTTCCCCACCTGCCACCTGCCACCTGCCACTTGTCACTATCCTTGCATAATGTCCCGATGCGATATATTCGGTGCCTTCGGCCATCGCTTTCTTATAAAATTCATTAAACTTGATTTGTGAATTGCACCTTACATCGGGGTTTGGAGTTCGACCAGCCCGATACTCATTGAAAAAATATTTTACAACGCGATTACGATATTGTTTTTCAAAATTCCATACTTTAAACGGTATTTGAAGTTTTGCCGCCACAGCCTTAGCGTCTCTAATGTCTTGCTCCCAAGGACACAGGTGGGCAAATTCAGGGTTAGTCGAATGCCAGTTTTTCATATAAACCCCAACAACATCAAAACCCTGCTTTTTCAAAAGCGCCCCGGCAACGGAGGAATCCACCCCACCAGACATCATTAAATATACCTTTTTCATATTTTACAATCTAAACCGTCTGCTCGCTTCGACTCAACGAGGCGAGTTGGCGGGCACCCTAAAATCGCTAAAGTGTCACTCGAAAATGATAACAAATTCCAAGATGAAAAGAAACCGCGTAGCTCCCTTGGTGTTAGCAAGAGAGACTACGCGGTGTGCGGGGTCCTAGCGAACCACGAGTGGGCATGCCCAGCGAGCGTCGCGTCGGCGAAGAGCGTGGATGAAGGCAGCGATGTGGTGTCCGCCCGGGTCGAGGTGGGCGATGAGGTTGCGTAGCCACTCGCCCTTGAGCCACTTGGGGTCTGGGGCGACGGGGATTGAGCACGAGACGTGGTCGATATGCATTCTGGGACAGAGACACTTCCCCCAATATCGCCATAATCCGATGGCTCTTGCCATGTGAGTCGGGTGTCCCACGAAGGTGAGATTGGTGTTGTGCGTCAGGTTCACCTGACACAGGGTCTCGAGAAGACCCAGCATCTGGAGCACCTCTCCCCACGTGCTGACGACGTTGCGTCGCCAGCACGGCGCTGTGTCGCGAGAAGCAGTCCGGATCCGATTCTCGGGAACACCGAGTTCCATAAGGCGAGCCCTGAGGTACTCGGGCGCGAAAGCCGGCTTTCCACCAGCTTCCTGCTTGTAGTCGGTGCCGGACCAGCCACCACCGATAAGCACGTACGCGTCTTGGTGCTCACGGCAGAGCTGAGCAACCGTCTTCAGCTGCGCATTCTCATCCTCTCCTCCGCGAGGAAGGTAGAGATGTAGTGCAATCACCTCGATAGCTTTCGCCATGAGGTCGCACCACCCTTCATGTCAATATACCACCCGTAAGGGTGACATTTCATAGTACCTCTTTGTCCACCGAAAGTCAATAGAATTATCTACTTTCTGCCAAAGTTGCATCGATAATATTGCGCATCAAGTTCGCTACTGTAACCGGTCCGACACCGCCGAGACGAGGCGTTGAAGCGTTAGCTAAGTTACGAACGTAGTTCGAGTAGTCACCAATTGTTTTATTTTTCTTGATTGAATATGCGCCACCAGCATCAATTAATACGTGTTCTGGTTTTACGAACGATGGCTTAATGGTATGAGCCCGCCCAGTAGCCGAAACCAGTATTTCGCATTCCTTTGCCCGATTAGCAGTGTCACTTGAACCGACATCAAACATCACAACCTTAGCGCCCATTTTAGTTAGCAATTGTCTCAACGGTTTACCGATTAATCTGCCCTTGCCAAATATTCCTATACGCGCGCCTTGAATTGTTAATTCGTAATAATTAAGTATTTCAATTACTGCCTGTGGCGCAGGCGCCATAAACTTAGACCCATCAAGAAGCCCGTCAACGTCTTTTCCGGGGTCAAGAAATTTGGTAATTTTATCCACATCAAATTGTACTGGTAAGGGCAACTGCACCATTATGCCGTGAACCGTTTCGTCCATATGAAGAGTGATTAATAGTTGCTCTATTTCGACCGGCCTGGCACTGCCACCAAATTGATACAACAGAAAATCAATACCGAGTTTCTTGGCGATTTTCTTTTTTAGTGAAACGTATAACTGGCTAGACGGATCGTCGCCAACGAGTATCGCAGCAAGCGTTGGGGTAACACCTTGCGCATGCAATCTCTTAGCGTCGCGTGACGCTTTGTCGAGAATGGCTTTGGCAATCGGTTCACCTCTGAGTAGATTCATGATTTATGATTCAAGATTTATGAATAGTGTCATTTCGAAGAGCAGAAGCGATGAGAAATCTAAATAGAATGAGATTTCTCGCCCGTTCTCGGACTCGAAATGACATCGGGGTCGGGACGACACCAGTTTTTATGTATTTACGTCTTTATGTTTTTAAGTTTACGATAATTATCAATCGCTTTGCGTAATGCTTGGTCGCCCAAGACAGAACAGTGGACTTTGCGCAGGGGAAGGCCACCGAGACGGTCGGTAATTTGCTTAGGGGTTATATTGTACGCAGTGTCAATTATCATACCACCATTTTCTGTAACCATTTCACTAAGGACACTTGTTGCGGCAATAGCAGATGCGCAACCAAAAGTTTTCCACCCGCACTTAATGATTTTTTTCGATTTAGGGTCAACTTTTATCCAAAGTCTCATTATATCACCACAATGCGATGCCCCGATTTCGCCCACCACACTGAACTCGCCTTTTTGTGGTTCACCTACAATAAAATTACGCGGATTGAAAAAATGGTCCTTAACTGCCTGTGAGTAAAACCACTCCTGCCCTGATTGTTCTTTAATATCTGCTGAACTGTTCATATTTATACCGCCGACATTGACCTAAGTTTATTTACAACTTTTTTTAGTTCCGAAACCGTATAATCGACATCTTTCTTAAGTGTTTCTCTGCCCAGAGTAAAACGGAGTGTACCCTGAGCTTCCTGAGGCGAGCGTCCGAGCGCCAAAATAACGTGCGACGGTTCGTGTGACGAAGCGCTACAAGCCGAAGCACTTGAACAATAAATTCCTTTGGCATCGAGATAGAGTACTGCCGATTCGCCTTCGATTCTATCTATTGAAATATTGACATTATTCGGGAGGCGACTTTCTAGCGAGCCGTTGATTGTAACGTCTTTGATACTACGTAATCTTTCATAAAAATATCTTTGTAGAGCAAATAGACGTTTGGATTCTGTTACTCTACTGTTGCTTGCGATTTCAAGGGCCTTGGCCGTGCCGACGATACCAGCAACATTTTCCGTACCGCCACGTAAAGAATTTTCTTGTCCACCTCCGTAGATTAGTGGTTCAAGATTAATTCCATTGCGAACATAAAGCACGCCCGTACCCTTAGGTCCGTATATTTTTGAGCCATTGAGTGTTAGTAGATCCACACCCAAATCGTTCACCTTCAGATTTAGGTATCCGGCGGCTTGGCAAGCATCGGTATGAAAGGCAATTTTTTGCTGACCGTTCTTCTTACGTCCTTCATTGATCTGAGAGAGCGCCTTACCAATTCCGGCAATTGGTTGGATAGTTCCAATCTCGTTATTGGCATACATTACTGAAACAAGCACTGTATCGTCTCTAACTGCTCCAACAACGTTTTTCATGTTAACGATACCGTCTTGTCCGACAGGCAAGTAGGTAACATCGTAACCCTCGTACTCCAACACCTTACAAACTTCCAGCACGCAACTGTGTTCAATAACGCTGGTAATTATATGACCCTTGGGTCGCGAAGACCTTTTGGCGTTGCGACGCGCAAAGCCAAAAAGAGCAAGGTTGACACTTTCGGTACCGCCCGCTGTAAAAATTATTTCATTTTGCTTTGCTTGCAAAACACCTGCCACAGCTTTGCGCGCACCACCTATGGCGTTTTTTGCGTCACGCCCAATTTTATAAATACTGCTCGGGTTGCCAAAATTATCAGAAAAATAAGGCATCATTGCATCAAGCACCTTGGGGTCAATCGGCGTAGTAGCGGCGTGGTCTAAATATATTTGTTTTGTCATGTCAAGATAATTATATCTTATGGTTCACTTATATCAAGATATGCTGGTGTTTGCCGAATGCATGATGGTCGTGATAGAGTGGTAAGGTGGGTAAGGAAAATGTAGTCTGTAAAGTTGAGCAGTGGCGCCACCGTAGAGCGGGGTCGCTTGGAGCGGGAAAATCCCGAGCATATAGCCGAGGGATCTGACTGTGTCATCTCGAGCAGTAGCGAGAGATCTCATGAGATTTCTCACATTCGTTCGAAATGACACAAGAGATTACCAAAGAGTACCTCGCAATGACAACGAGGAGATAATTTATGAAAATATCTTATTCAGCATATTCGACTTACGAGCAGTGTCCACTGCAATATAAGTATTCGTATGTCGATAAATTACCACGAAAAGATTCGCATCACCTCTATTTTGGTAATTTGGTGCATGAGACATTGCACTATATGCTCAAAGACATAAATACTCGACAGTTACCGGAGCTCCTTGATTTCTACAACAGCAAATGGGATGACTCGCTTTTTGTAAAAAACGGGCAAGAACCAGAAGCTTGGAAAAAGAAGGGTCTCGACATTGTATCGTCATTCTATAATAAATATGACCCAAGGGCTCAGCAAGTATTAGTAACTGAAGATTATTTTTCTGCTCCACTTGGCAAACACATTCTTTCGGGCGTCATCGACCGTCTTGACAGAACAAAAGACAATGAAGGCAATCAGATTTTAGAGGTAATTGACTACAAGACCGGCAAGCTTCAATCGCAAAAATACATTCATGACAATATTCAATTAACTTTTTATTACTACGCTATCCGCTCGCGTTTTCCCGACATTAAAGACATTAAATTGACACTTTATTTTCTGGAGCCAGCAGTAAGACAATCGACATTTCGCGATGCCGGTCATGTAGAACGGATGCAGGAAAAAGTATTTAAGACAATTGATGATATCGAAGCAAAAAAGTTTGAACCAATAATTAATAACCTGTGCCCGTGGTGCGACTTCAAAGAAATTTGTCCGGCATATAAAAAAGAATTTAAAAATAGAGGGTGGGTGGCACCAGACAATGAAAGGCTGAAAGTTCTACAAGAGGCACTGCAGGTAAGGGGTCAGGGTCCGAGCAATATAATTGTTAAGGTTGAGAATAAAATCGACACGCCAAAAATCAATAATACATCACAAACGAGCCTGTTTTAGTTCTCGCTTCGCTCGAACGATAGGGGGAAAAAGATCCCTCCGCTTCGTTGTCACTTCGGTCGGGATGACGGCAAAAAAAGATTCGTGGTGTTTTGGGTAGTTACCGATGCAACGTCGTCAACGCTGATTTTTTTTATTTCGGCGATTTTTTTGGCTACTTCACAAACAAAGCGAGGTTCGTTGCGTGTAACACCTTGGGATTTCATCGGCTCTGGTACCACGAAGGGAGAATCAGTTTCGATGAGAATTTTGTTTAGTGGTGCTTTTTTAATTACCTCGATGGTATCAGACCTGATATTGTTTAAAGTGATTGCCCCGGTAAACGAAATTATTATTCCTATATCGAACAGTTGTTGCGCATACTCCCAATCTTCGCTGAAGAAATGCACGACACCACCATATTGTGGTTTGTGGTTTCTTAAAACTTCAAGCACCTCGGCGCCGGCATTGCGATTGTGAACGATAACTGGAAGATGATATTTGTTGGCAAGGTCTATGAGCTGAATAAAGACAGCGCGCTGAGCTTCGAGATTTTCGGGAGCATGATACAAATCGATGCCAGTTTCGCCGATAGCAATCACACGAGAGTTAAAAGTAGAAGGTAGAAAGTTTAAGGTTGAAAGGGATCCCTCCACTCGCTGCTCTCGGTCGGGATGACAACTATCCGTTATCAAATTTTCGTAACTACCAATATCAAAACGTTCATTAGCGACATGAATGGGGTGGAGGGCGATAGATGCAAATAGTTTACCCGTCAATATTTTCGATAAACGGATGGCTCGGTGGGAGGTTTCGAGGTTGCTACCGACATTGATGATACCGTTAACACCACCCGAAAAAGCGCGACCTGCAACTTCGCGCCAATCGTTTCTGAAAGCTTTGAAATTAAGATGGCAGTGGGAATCAATCATATATTTGTTGCACTCAAAACCGCCTGTTGGCGGGCACACTAAAATCTCTAAATCGTCATTCGAAAAAGTTCACTATCTATTCTGTATCAATACGGGGAAAGATAGGGGAGGGTTCAAGGGATTTGAGCTGAGAGAGGATTTTCTGGGAGGTTTCGGGGAGGAGCGATGAGAGTGCATCAGCAATCGATTGGATATCGGCGTATAATTCGTTCAGATGTATTGATAATTCTGCTAACTTACCCTCTTTTGAGAGTTGCCACGGTCTTTGTTTTTCTATCTCGGCATTGGCTCGGGCAATTTTCTCCCAAATTACATCCAACGCGCCACTGAAATCGTAACTTTCTAATTTTAGATTAACCGATTCCAATTCAGGCGTATTTTTTTCGACGATGTCGATTTCGTACCTATTAACCATCGACAATACTCTTTGGACTAAATTTCCCAAGGCATTACTTAGCTCACTTTCGTACCTCTGCTTAAAACGATCCCACGAAAAATCGCCATCCTCGCTAAAACTTAAATCTCGCAACAAATAATATCTCAAAGCGTCATTTCCCCATGTTGATGTAATTTTTAGCGGGTCAATAACATTACCCAAAGTCTTGCTCATTTTTTCACCGTTAACGGTGAAGTATCCATTTACAACCAGCTGACGTGGCAACAGCAAGCCAAGTGCCAATAGCATCGCCGGCCAAATGACTACATGAAAACGAAGAATATCTTTGCCGATAAACTGTTCGTCGGGTGGAAAATAGTCCTTACTTAACATCTTGGGCGCAGAGTAGTAGTTGAAAAGAGCGTCAACCCAAACATAAAGAGTGTGTTGTTTGTCCCATGGCAATTTAATACCCCAACCCACATTGCTCCTAGAAATAGCGATGTCTTGCAGACCACTTTTAACAAAGTTAACAATTTCGTTTTTACGAGATTCCGGGAAAATAGTCATTTCCCCTTTGTCGATGATATATAGTAACTGTTTTTGGTAATTGCTCAATCGGAAAAAATACACTTCCTCTTTGACTTCCTCAATAATTGTTTTATGGATGGGACATTTATTACCATCAAGCAACTCGTTCTGTTGTTTATATTCCTCGCACGCTACACAATAGCGACCGGCGTATTCGCCTTTGTATATGTCACCAGTTTCATGTAATTTCGATACCAGTTCAACAACTATCTTCTCGTGCTCTGGGTCGGTGGTGCGAATAAAATAATCTGGAGTAAGTTTAAGCGATTTCCAAGTTGCCTGATATTTAGCACTAACAGAGTCTGCGAATTCCTTGGGAGACATACCGAGTTTACATGCGGCACGCTCTATTTTAGCGCCGTGCTCGTCGGTACCAGTTAAGAAAAAAACTTTGTCGTTGCCAAGGCGCCTACGCCAATATCGCGCTAGTACGTCAGCGACAATAGTAGTGTAGGCGTGACCAATGTGAGGACGGTCATTGACATAGTAGATGGGGGTAGTGAGATAGTGCTTATCATTCATATTGTTATTTTACAGGCGTAGATACAGAATGACAAGCAGTGACGAGGTTTTCCGGTGGAACAACCGCAGAAAACACCTCGCAGGAGTCCCCTTAGAGGGCCACCTACGAGGTGTGGGCATTTCGACCAAGATCGACTATTATTCCACGATAAGGGTAACGGTTTCGGTGCTACGAGTAGAGATCCAAGCGCCGTCGGTGGTAGCCATCGAATCGGCGATCTTAGTGTATGATTGATAACCGTACTTATTGAAGCTCGGGTAACGCGTCAAGTTAGTATATGGCAAGTACTTTGAACCGTCCCAAATGAAGAATGCCTTAACATATCCCGATGCAAACGCTTCGTCGAGAGTGTATGTCTTATCGGGCACTGAGCTAAATTTAAACTTCAGCTGTTTATGCGGATTAATGGCTGTAGCAAGAGGCGTACCTATCATATTGAGCGCTTGGTGAGGGAGTGCTTTAGTAACGGTCTTGCCCACCGCAGAAGCGCTATCAACGCAGAGATAGTCTTTCCCGTCATCTGTCTTTTTCTTGAGCCAAAAACCAAGGCCCAAGTAATCGGTCGCAGTCGCTTTTTCGCCCTTACCGTAAGCACTTCCAAAGCCATCGAAGAAGTATGTTAAATTGGCCGAGCCCATTATTTGAGTAAGGGTTTTACTTGAAGGTGGCACAGTGTTGAGCGTCTTGACCCACCATTTACCTGTTACCACCGGTAATGCCACCTTGCCTGAACCGCATTGCGACGCTCCTGTGACCGTGAGTGGAATGGTCGCGTTTTTGGTAGCGCCATGCTCGCTAGTGCACGATAGTCCGTATGTAATATTACCAACAACTGTCGGCGTAACTACTTTGCCACTGGTCGCAGCAGTACCATCGACAGTACAAGTTATAACTTCGTTCGAACAACTGGCACCAGATGCTGTGGTAGACCACGTTAACGTCGATGTATCGCCAAGTGTTACGGATGACGGCGTTGCCTTAGCGTCGTTAACGTTGATGGTGCAAGTCGGCACAGTTACTGTTACAGTAGCTGTATCTGTTGCCGAACCAGCATTTGGGTCAGTGCAAGATAGAGTGTATATGGTTGTAGCAAGTACTGTTACAACCTTACTGGTCACACCAGTGACACTGCCAACGCCTTGATCAATTGAACATGTTGTGTTGGCAGTTGAACCAGTCAGTGTCCATGATAGAGTGGAATTGCCACCAGCCGTCACCTGTGTCGGATTGGCGGTGAACGAACCAATTGCCAACGTGCCAGGCTCTTCCCCTTGTATGGTGATTGGTAGTTTGCCCGTTGAAACATTGGAAAAATCGGTAAAACCAACACTGTTAGAATGTATCCTGATATTGATTTCCTTCGCCTGATTGTAACCATTGAAAGTCACGTCGCCCTCAGCAACCTTTGATGCATTGCCCGCTATCGTCGAGGGATTAAACAACATCGCTTGAGTAAAATCAGTAATCTCCGCAGTTCGTAACTGCGCGCCATCTGTTTTGTTAACCTTGAAATGAATAACAGCAGTGGCACCCGTAGGTATGGTAGCCTTAGCACCTACACCCACACTGCCTTCGATGACCGCACCATCTTTACCATACAGAGTTCCTGCGGAAATGCTTTTAATGTGAAAGCTTGCCACTTCGGTTGGCACCTTACCGACCACTACCGGCACCGTAACCGTATTATATGGAACACCCGCGTTACATGTTCCATCGGTGACTTTAACCTTAACATCCACTGCCGGCGTAGTTCCGACAGCAACAGTATCTTTCTTGGCAGTGATTTTATACACCGGTTTAGCGGTGGTATCGAGCGTAACATAATCATTATCCAGCTGGTCAACACCGTTAACAAAAACGGAGGCCTGCCAACCAGATGCTGGACTTGATGCACCAAGACTTGAGGTAACATTTAATTCTTGGGTTTGGCCAACCTGCAGATTTAACGATGTGGGTACGACTGACAGCTGGCAAGGCGGAAGTACTTTAACCTTTAAGGTTCGATATGCTCCGTTTGTTGCGATTACCTTAACTGTCGCATAAGTATCGACTGCGGTGGGTTTTATACCTTTAATACTAATAGTTGTGCTCGCTGTTCTGGTTGCAAGAGCATTGGCGGTTGTGTTAGCGGTATCGTTTGTTACACCGCTTGCTGTACCAAACCAACCCGTCTCTGACAAAGCACTTGAGGCGGTGACAACCTTGGTCTCACCCACCATAACTTCAACAGGGTTTGGGTTTAGCCCCAGAACCAAACTTCTTATTACTGCCGACGAGGCGCTATCGTGAAGGGGAGTACCTGCAAAATTGGCGTTGTTCGAGGTATATAGCTGGGAACTACCTCCATAATTGCTGTTTGTATATAGAGTTACTTTCGCTTGGTTAACCTTGATAGAACTAATTTGGTCATTAAAATTACTTACACTATAATATTCTTTGAATTTTGTTCCTGCGAAACCACCATCGTCAATTGTCGTTTTTGATGCGTTTTCATAGTCACCCGCGTTCATTATGGCACACCTGCCTTCGTAATTGGCTGAAGTAAAAACAGCTATCTGGCCAGGACCCGGCTCGCACATACTTTGGTCAACGTTGCCATAGTCATCTTTTGAAGCGCTACCGTCAAATAATGGGGGCGTGTTAGCGAGACTCGCAGGAATTAATTGCTCGTTAACATGAGTAATACTTTGATAGTCACTGTCCGTATAGGTCATTTGATGGTCAAGAACTCTCAGGCGCCTAACTCGAACCTGTTTAGTGCCCGGAGGAAAGGCAAAGTAATCATTTTTTTCATTCAGGAGCTCCATATAATACTTATATTCTAAGCCGTAGTTAAAGGTGCTATACCTTCGAGCCAATACCGTTCCATCGGAGCCAAGGGCTTCGTAAACAAACCTCCAGCTGTCATCCGGATTCCACGGTGGATAATATGCACGAACGCCACCTGACGCTGGTTGACCGTCTGGATTCCAAGGTA